>Ga0325414_1005098_pt1 | contig 13830 bp, 5 predicted proteins | sample PopdelMetagenome_8_FD_206183 | JGI IMG/M metagenome (GOLD analysis project Ga0325414, IMG submission 206183) | Populus deltoides microbial communities from Bellville, Georgia, United States - Leaf-PdKOR-R3 | ecosystem: Host-associated > Plants > Phyllosphere > Phylloplane/Leaf | place: USA...
TATATAAAAAATACTTTCACGTAATATTAACCACTAACACGAGACAAAAGATAAAATTAGATATTTTTGGGTTAATTAGATGCTGCAAATACATGTGAAAATCACATTATTATATAATTATACAATACAACTAAAAGAAAATTCCGAATGAATAATACCTTTTTTTTTATTCTAGTCAATAAACTTTCTTTTTTAAATTTAATCCTTACGTGATATTATATGTGTTGATATTTTCTTCTCTTTACATACTTTCAAGAATTAAAGGTGTTTGATTAAATTGTAGAATTAAATCAAAGCCCAATTTAATAAAATAGAATTTAAGTTTGTAATATAAAATAATTAAAAGAAAAATGATCAAGTAAAAAACAACCTGTCTTTTGTCAAACATGTAAGAAAAGAAATTTATTTCAAACTAGCAATTTGCCATTTTTTTATTTTTAGTCCTTTTAGTTTTAAAATTTTATGTTTTGATCCTAAACTTAATTTTATTTACATTTCAATTCTTGAGTTTAATAGACGAGAAAGAAAGTTATTAAAAAATAAAAAAGAAAAATAAAGTGATTAGTTAACCATATTTTTTAAATAAAAAATCATTTTTTGTATAAATATGTTTCACTTGACAAGAGGAGTGTCATTAAAACATTTTTAATCTTTTACCCTACTTGAAAAGGTCTATCAGGCTATGAATCTTTTTTATGGTTTAATTTTGGGATTTTCATCAATTAAATAATATTTTGAGGTTAGAAATTGATTTGTTAAAGTATTTAGGGTTCTTCTTAAATGTTTTCAGATGAGAAAGAGGTTGAAAAATAGATTTTAGAGTATAAAAACTTGTACCCTTATTTTCTAACCACCTCCAATGCCCAAAATCTTTACCAAGAGACAACACGTCAGTTGCTTTGTTTTATTTTCATGTCCGCACCATTAAATAAGGGGAAGAAGCCAGGCGCACAAGCCTTGTCTTATATGCCCCCTCGCCCCTGAGATTCTTTGTATTGGTCTAGGTGCGCTGCCCACCTAGGCCTATCCACTTACCTCTTTTTATATATTTCTGTATATTTTTTGAATTATTTTTTCAAATTTTAATTAAAATTCATTATAAATAAATTATATTATATTTAAAATATTATTCCATAAAGACAACGAATGATAATTTCCCTTCCCTGCTTTCTAGTAATTCTGCTGATATATAAGGTAAAAAAAACTATGAGTGGACAAAATTTATTTTTCATTGAATGTTGGTGCACCCGCTAGTAATTCTATAAATGTTTTTTTTAATGTATTAAAATATGTTTTTTTAATTTTTAAAATATATTATTGATATTAGCATATTAAAATAATTCAAAAACTTAAAAAATTTAATTTGAAACTAAAAAGATTTTAATTTTTTTTAGAAACATACCATGACCTTACTTTTAAACACACCCTTTAATATAAACAATTAACTAAAAATCTAAACCGTATGATGTTTCATTGCAACTCCATCCACACTAAAATATAACTTGGGTTACAGTAAAATTATCATTTTATCTTTTACTATTTTATTTATAAGGCTTTGCTTGGGAAGTAAAACGATCTTTACATGCAATTAATTTGTCACTTTTTATTTATTTGAAATCATCAATTTTTTTTTAAGTACAATTAGCGTATTATCCTAAAAAGGTTAATGAAAAGAACCTTTAATTCAAGAGCCATATAGTAATTTTGATTTTTTTAATAAACAATTAAATTAACTCATTACCATTACCATTACCATTAAAATTTATTAGTATTGGCTTTAGAAGCTTGATTATAATTTCATAATGGTTTTTGTTATTGTTTAGCCCTAAGATTATTTTTATTTTTTTACAAATTAATGAACAGTGTGATTACTCCATTACCCTGTTGTTTAAATTTTTTAGCCTTGGTTTCAAGGATTTGATTGTAATTTCATTATGATTTTTTTGTTATTATTGTTTAGCACCAGGAGCATTTTTGTTTCTATACAAATAAAAAAAAGAAGAGAAAAGGCTATTGTCGCTTGCCTCACATGCATTAGTGGCTCCGTCTCCATTAAGCGGTTGATCCTAGTGGTTTGAATCGTGATTTAGGTGCACCATTGGATTCGTCTCGATATCCTTTTCTCTTTGAGTGGCGCATATATGGCGATTGAATCTGGTTTGACGCCAATTTGCTTTTTCTTTATTCATTTCTTTTCCTTCTCTTTCTTTCTCATATTACATGTTGACTATGCAAAATATTATACCAACCATTTAATTCCTTTTTCCTTCTGATTCAGTCTTTTTTTTTTAATTGTAATTGTTTTATTTACATTGATTATTTCTAATTAGATTTTGTTTTCTATTTGGTGCTTTGATTTTGTTATTTTTTTTATTAAATTCGATTCTTATTTTTTAATTGCTATTTTGCTTTCTTGTTTTGAATCATTTTCTTGATCGATTTGTTTTTTTTTCAATTTCTTCTTTAATTTATTTTCATTTAGCTTTTATGTCAAATTTGATCCTGATTCTTTTAATTGCTATTTTTTAATCATTTTTCTTAATTGGTTTGTTCTTTTTTCAATTCCATCTCTAAACATTTAATTTCATTTAATTTTGATGTCAAATTTAGTCATAATTCTTTTAATTGTCATTTGTTTTGTTTTGCACTGTTTTTATGATTGATTTTTTTTTAATTTCATCATTTAATATTTATTTGATTAAAAATCTTGCTTCTTAGTTTTTTGGGTTCACCTTTAATGAGGTCATCCCGGTCTCTTGACATGGATCATAGATATAAAAAATTAGCCCAAGTCAACTTTGATTTTTCTTAAAAGCATTTTTTTTCAAAAAAATTTTGGTTTCCTATATACAGGGTCATCCCAATTTCATGTTCCAGATCATATATTTGATTTGTTGACTTGGTTTGATTGTCAGATTCGCTCGAGACTTTTTTTTTCCTTTATCTTTCCATTACACTGGCAAGTGTCCATTTCTTACATTTTGCCGATGTGTTCGGTCTCACATAATTTTTTTTATGGTGTGAGTTTATCTAGTTAGTTTCATTTGTATTTATTATTTGAGTCATGAGTTTTTTAAGGTAGATTTATCTTTTATTTATTTAAATAAATAAATTTAGTAAACACAATCGGGTAAATGTCTTATTTTACAGTTTGTTTCTTGATTATTATAAGCGATTTTATTTATTTATATAAATAGTTAAGATTTATTTAGTTAAATAATTGCATAGATTTTTTAATTTATATTTTGAATTTTTCATATTAAAAAAACACTAGTCTGGTTACCAGCGATTTAAAAAAATTAGAAGCCAAATGTTTGCGAAAATCTTTGATGGGCATAGCCTAAGTTAGCACTACTTTGTTACTCAGGGTGATTTTTGGTAATTTTGCTAAGTTAAATCGAGGGGGAGAGAGAGATAGAGAGAGAGAGGGAATTCCCATCCCCCACGCCAAAAGGTGGTGGAAAAAAGTTCTTTTTGTACACACTGCGATGATGGTGATGATGATGCCTGCGATCTTTAACAGCAGCAGCAACACCAACAAGACCAACACTAACGCAAACAACAACAGTAACATTTTTCAATTCCTCTCTCTCTCACACACTCACTTTCTTTTTCTTCTTCATCAGTTCACTCATAACAAAACATAACATAACCCAACCATGACCAATCTCTACTTACCTGTCTATCACATCCCATGCAATCATAGTGACAACCCATGATATAAAATTAGAAAACAAGAACCCAAAAAGAAAACTAAACAAAGTTATGGATAGCAAGTGTGGTTGCTGGGCTGTCTTAAAACGTGGAGTTAGAGGTTCTTGCAAGTCCTCTGCCTCTAGAGATTCTGCTAACGCGATCCCTCGTACTAGTCTTGTTTACGATGCAGGTGCGTCTAATTATATTGTAGTTTTTTTCATCTCTTTTGTGATTTTGAGCTCAAATTGTTGATTCTAGTTGTGTATCAAGGTGTTCCATGCTTATTTGCTTAAGGGTCTCTGTTTTTATTTTATGATATTGATTTACTATGCTATTTAAGTGTTGAAAGTTGGCTTCTTTTTGTTAAAATTTTGAAATTTGAGCTTAAGACAATCTCATCTGTCTCTCTTGTATCCTGTCGAAGGTGGTAAACTTGACATTAAGAGAACAGATCTCAAGATGGGGTTGTGTTGATTCTTTTACAAAGATCAACTTCTTGATTTGCAGGAACTGGGAAATGCAAGTTCTATTTCAGTTTACGAGGTTATCATGGTAATAGAAAACTTGACCGAAAAATATCATCTTTTTCAAGTCACAAAACAGAATTGATTGCTGATCCAACTTGCCTACTAGTGCTAAATTTGAGTTTCTCTTTCTTTGCTCAAGATGAACTTTGTGTTTCAATTGTTAATAAAGTATGTAACTTGTGGATGAAAGAGGGGTCTCACTTGATTCTGTTGACGCAGCTACTGAAACAAGATACCTAAATGCAAGCAATCGAGAGTTATGTGCTCATAATGAAGCACAACTATCTTCTGATAATCCTGATCCACAAGATAAGAAATCTCCATGCCAGTTGCTGCAGTTTACCTTTCAAGAACTAAAATCAGCAACGGGGAATTTTAGGCCTGATAGCATTCTTGGAGAGGGCGGATTTGGATATGTGTTTAAAGGATGGATAGAGGAAAATGGAACAGCACCAGCAAAACCTGGGTCGGGAATCACAGTCGCGGTGAAGAGCTTAAAGCCAGATGGTCTTCAAGGCCATAGAGAATGGGTGGTTAGTAGAATATCTGCTTTTCTTGGGTTAGTAGATTGATGTCAAAAGTGATGGCTGGATGGAGGATTAGAAGTAAGAGTGTGACATTATGATAATTTACCTTATTGCAGGCTGAAGTTGATTTTCTTGGACAGCTTCACCATCCTAATCTCGTTAAGCTTATTGGTTACTGCATCGAGGATGATCAACGGCTTCTTGTTTATGAATTTATGACGCGAGGGAGTCTTGAAAATCATCTTTTTAGAAGTAAGTTTTAACAATTTTGTTGCCCTTTCTTTATTCTCTTGTTGCTATTGAAGATCCACATTTCTATTTGAGAAGCATCCTACTAAATGACTACTAGATTTACATATTTTTCCATCACTTGATACAAGGAGAATTGTTCTCTTCTTTGAAATTCAATTCTCCTTGTTCTTTCTGCCATTTTTCTCTCCTAATTATTATGGCTAAACTAGCTAATAATGTCGAGATGTGAATAGACTTGTTTCTTAGCCTCGAAAATTTTCCATTTTCTTTTTTTCCCCTTAGGACTGTGTACCTTCTAGGTCTCTTCTACTATTCTTAGGGATGAAAGGTTGCTTCTGCATCTTTTTATTTGATTGAGTTTATTGTCGCAGTTTTCATCTGTGTTTTTTTTTTGTCATGGAAATTGGGAAAGATACACAAGAGACGAAGCTGGTCTAAATTTCTCCCCTAGTGAGCTTCATGATTTACTAAATCAACAGGCAAAGAGTGAGCTGAGAATGTGGATTAGCTACTAGTCAGCTATATGAAATTGTTTGAAATTTCTTTGAAACTGAAGTTATCGATGCTCTGAAGATTTTCAATGTGTTTTTTTTTTTTAATCATGCTTGTACATTTTCTAGTTGTATGAAGCAAATTCTGATGCTGATATAACTTTTGAAGGGACAATACCTCTTCCATGGTCCAACAGGATTAAGATTGCACTTGGGGCAGCAAAAGGATTGGCCTTTCTCCATGGTGGCCCTGAACCAGTTATTTACAGAGATTTTAAGACGTCAAACATTTTGCTTGACTCGGTATGTGGTGACTCATATCAATGAATGATAGTGTCAAATCTTTTGCTTGATTGAAGTCTTAACAAGGAAATTCGTTTACAGGAATATAATGCTAAGCTTTCAGATTTTGGTCTAGCAAAAGCTGGGCCTCAAGGGGACAAAACTCATGTTTCTACAAGGGTTGTTGGGACATACGGTTATGCTGCTCCAGAGTATGTGATGACAGGTATGGAGGTTGTAATAGATAGGTAGGAGTAAACTCCTTTGAAATTATCACCTGCTGGTCCTGCATTTCATGAGGAAAATGTAATCAACTAGAAAAACAAGTTTTACTTTCTATAGAAAAGAGGAATAGCGTCAACTAAAGAGTAAACCTTTTGTCCAGGCATCTACATTTCTATTTTAAACCTGAAGTGAATCATCCAATTGGGGGTTTAAATACAGTACCTTATAGTACATGTTGATCTGACTATAACAAACACTTGCATTGACTTCTACTAGAAACCAACCAAGACTCTCATTTCATCCAGTTTAGCTGCTATGAAATACGTTTCAAGACTGGGATCTAGAGCCTGTCCTTGATGGGGATCTAACAAAATTGCACATTTGGCTCCTCCTTTTACAGGACACCTGACATCTAAGAGTGATGTTTACAGCTTTGGAGTTGTGCTGCTTGAGATTTTGACAGGCAGAAGATCAATGGACAAGAAGCGACCTAGTGGTGAACAGAATCTAGTTGCATGGGCACGACCTTATTTAGCTGACAAGAGAAAGATGTACCAGCTAGTGGATCCCAGGTTGGAGCTGAATTACTCCCTTAAAGCGGTCCAGAAAGTTTCTCAATTGGCTTACAGCTGCCTCAGTAGGGATTCAAAGTCCCGTCCTACAATGGATGAAGTTGTGAAGGTTCTCACTCCATTGCAAGATCTAAACGACCTTGCCATTTTATCTTATCACTCTCGCTTGTCTCAACAAGGGAAGCGCAAGAAGAAAAGTGAAGGAGCGCAGCAGCATGCAAATGTATCTTCCAAAAGCATCAGAGATTCTCCCTTGAATACTGGCAAGCAGCGTTATAGATAAGGGCAATCGATTCAATCTCCTTGATTGATTCAAGTATCAAGAAAAACAAAGGTTGGTATTCTGCCTTTGTCTTCGTTGGCTATTCTGAAGGGAATATTTCAAGCTTGTTTTATGACGTTTGGGTGTTCTAAGATTTTCTGGATCCAGAAAAACATCTGAAGAAGAAAGGTAAATCAGCTTCTATGAAAACTTACACTAGAGAGCTAACCATCAATTCAGACCTTGCCTGTGATTTGCTGTTATTGTAATTGAGATATAGCTTGTAATTAGATGAAACCTTCCATTTCTAAGATCGCTACATGTCGCTATCTGAATGTCAATTGCTTTGAGGTTTTGGAGTTGCATTTAGACTTCGTCATGAGTATGTCACTACTGTATCTTTCATTGATACAGAATTCATCTCGCAAAACTAAAATTTCAATCCCAGCCAGGTTTAGACCTTGCATCAGTTGAGAACCGCAAAAGACCTTTGTATTGAATAACATTCTGCACTTACACAATTAAAGTTAAACTGACGAAAACCAAAATTTTTCGTTCAGCTCCTGCTTAGAGTTTACACCAAGAATGGTCCAGATTCAAAAGTTGAGGACTTCATATCAGTTCTTTATAATGGGTGCACTGTGCAGGCTCTGGCCGCGTTTGACCATAGAAGCTTAGCATCGTAGTCATGTCCAAGACAAGCCACTGATATGTTTCCAGCAAAATCAGCACTTATGCTATCAACAAAGATACGAGGGGTGTGTGTGTGTATATATATATATATGAGTTGAGCATAAGAATCTTTGAAATAAGCACTTTAAATATCAGTTGCATGCATCTCATATTCAAACTAGAATCTCATTTTACTTCAACCTACTCTCCAAGTTATTCACAGTAAAGGTTTCTAATGACAGATGCATTTCATCCTGTATGCATTCACATTAGAATCATACCTTGCTTTAATTTATAATGCCAATCATTTCTGAAAAGGGTACAGTAAAAATTATTCTCTTGTTGCGTATGAGAATTGTTAAATGAAGAGTACAGCAGCATCTCCTTTTTAGAATATGCTTGCCATCCGCAACGAACACTGTGGCTCTGCCTCCCAAGTTGTCTCTCTCTTTTCCTGTATGAGAGCACTAAGGCCCTTTTCAAGGCTCTAACTTTCTTACTAATAGTAATAACCCGCACTGTAAAAGTAATTACTCAAATAGAATGTATTCGACATGTCATTTTGAAGCCAGCTAGGATAAACATCGAGGGACATAAAGGATGCGTTTGATACATTAGACAGTGACATATCCTAAAGCTTGAGCCACTGTAGAAGACATCTTGGAGGTGGTTATGGCTTTGAGATTATGAAAGGAAACCAGTCTATATGATTAGAGAGGACATAACAGCAAGCCCTGATGTTTAGTTTCGACCAAAAAATCTGAAAGTACTTATTCTCTTCGAATAAATTTTTAAGTCTATGGTTGCATTGATCAATCAAGTTCCATGCTCAAGCAAACTTCAAAATCAAACATGTTGCCTCATATCAAACTGTAAAATAGGAAGTCTAATGAATTCGAGACAAAATAAAGTTTACCACAGCAAGCAGACAGCCGAATGTACAGCAAATTTTAATTTTACTAATCGAACTCATGACTTGTGAACAATCATACCAGTCATGCAATCTTTTCATTTGCAGATGCATGTTACAAGCTATTTATTTATTTATTTCTTTGTCATTTATGCATGACTGTCTATATAGATGTGATTAGTTTGGAGATATATAAATGTATCCAATAATCAACTTGCTAACAATATCTGTCCGCTATAGTCCTATATATACATGATTGAAAGGCAATTTTGCACCTGTGTTTTCCGTTAATAGTTTGTCGCATGTACTTAACCTGCAGATGGAAATTTAATCTATAATGCCAATTTCTAATGAGGTTACAGTAAAACTTTTCTTGTTGCATATGAGAATTGCGAAATGACTAGCACAGCACATGTTGTAACCTCCTTGTAAAATCATGGCTCAGCTCGATATTCTACTAACCACCCATTCTCTATGACCTTAAAGACCATCTGGCTTTAAACTCTTCACAGAAACTGTGATTCCAGACCCAGATTTAATTTGCTGGTGACGTCCCATTCTCCCCTATCCATCCTTTAAACACGTATCCGAGCCCGCCCTCTCTAAGAATATTGCTGTCAGGCCTAAAATTCGCAGTTGCTGATTTTAGTTCTTGAAGGGTAAACTGAAGCAATTGGCATCGAGATTTATTGTTGTTGGTGCATATGACACAACCAAAAAAATCGAAGAATGCCAACGGAATATTCCGTTAATATTTAGAAAAAATTCCACCAGTATTATAAATTATTGACTGCATTGCTGATGAAATACCATCATTGAAAATTGCTCGTCGACTTTTTTATTCTGTTAACAATTTCTAGTATTGAAGGAATCATTAACGAAATATTTTGTTAGTTTTAGAAATGGTGATGGAATTAAAAATTCTAAAAATAGGAATTGTAGACAAAATATTTATTTCGTCACAGATTCTGTGGGTGATTTTTTTTCTTGAGAAATAGTGTTAAAAAGTCTCGATTAAAAGAGATAAAAATAAAATTACTATCCCACTCGCTCATTCAATGTTTGGTCCAATTTTTTTGATAGGATGATTTATTAAATTAAAACACAAGCTACTAGTCATACAATTGGGTCATTTCATTGAAAATTTTCAAGGATGAAGATTTCAATTTCAATAACAAGGATATTGATAACATTTCAAAATCCAAAATACATAAATAATGAATTATTTAAAGGTTATTTAATGTTTTGAATAGTAATTAATCAATTTAAGTATTTGGATTTCGTTTCTTTAGTCTCAAGAATTCCTGATTTATAGTAAAAGCTTGAGTACCTGCAAAAACAGTTCCAATCAAGGGACTTAAAAGACCATTCGATGATAAAATCAATATATATATAAAAAAACAATAAATGTCTTAAAATAACTTTAAATTCAAGAAATAAAAATGTTTGTCTTGAGTTTTAAGTGGGTCAATATTCTGAAATTTATAAGAGTTTATTTTATGGGATAAAAAGTTATAAACCCTTACCTAAATGGTTCACGAGGTATTTATATCTTCTGAATCTTATTGTTTTTAGAGAATGGAAGGACTGAAAATTCCTCTACTTTTAACGATATTAATAAGAGACAAATATCTGTTACATATATTAATGAGACAATAAGTATGATAGGTCCCTTAAGAGACTTTGTATACACCTATGAGTATAGGATATAATCATTATTTCAATACGAATTATTATTTTAGATGGAGAGGCATGACAATTTATTATACCTTCAATACTTTTATTTTAGAAGATTGTCTAAGATCGGACATATAACCCTAAAACTTAATAATGATTGAATCTAAATGCTTTTGGATCTAGCATATTTGTCATGCCAGACCCACATTTATTTGGACTTGGTTGTCTGTCAAGTTCAAGTTCTTTGTGTTTAACATGTTTGTCATATTTACGATGCCTTAGGCTTGACTGACCGTCAAATCCAAGCTTTTTGGGTCTGATATGTTTGCCAGACTCAAGCTACCTCAGGCTTGGCCAACTATCAAGTCCAAACTCTTTGAGTTTGACGTGTTTGCCAGACGTAGGCTACTCTGAGCTTGGCTGACTACCAGCTCAAGCTCTTTAGGTCCGGTATAATTGCCAGACTCAGGCTACTTTGAGCTTCGACTACCAAACCTAAGTTTTTTTGAGCATACCATGTTTGCCAGACTTATTTTTATATGGTTAAGATTTTTTCTATTTATAAAAATATTAACCAAATATTTTAACTCCGAGATATATAATAAAGTTGAAACAATGCAGTGTGGAAATTAATTATCTCCCAATTTCCATAATCCTGATGATTAGATTTGTTCCCTAGTGCTTTCAACCTTGGAAAAAAATCAACAATTTAATGTTCCATTTCTATAAGCATGAAGAGTGACAATTAACAATTTTAATAATTTTTATTGATTTAAAAACTAGTTTGTTTCACAGTTTTTTTTTCCATATAACTCCTTAATTTAAGTATGTTTTTCCTTTTTCTTATAAGCATATAAATATATTTAAAAAAATATTAGAAAAAATAAATGATGTAATAGTCATTAATTAATTAAATTATAAGAAATAAATATAATCTAAGTTGCAAATAAATATGTCATGGATCATAGTAGCTAAACCTAAGGAGTTGTTCCAGTGATTAAAGAGGTTTGCTCTCTTTTTTAATTTTTTAGATTTGAATCTTGAAGCTAACATCCATTAAATTCTACTAAATACATAGGATTAATATGGAAGATGCGACCTTAAACATCATTAAAAAAAATAAAAACAACTTAATCTTAGTTAACGTTCAAGTTTATATATTGATATTTCTAACTCTAACTTAAATGAATGACTAGCTATATGTCAAATCAGAAACTCCAAATTTACATTTCCATGCCACAAATGAAGAGTATTAATTTAATACTCCAGAAATGAGGAACATTGATTTATATTTCCACATATCGTCTTTGAAAGTTCACAACCTTCACCATGTATTAAAAAATAGCTTGCAAAATATGTTTTTTCATTTATAAAATATGTTCAGACAACACATAAATAACACAACAATCTTATAATATAAAACCGCCTGCTAGCTAGCCTTCCAGTTGCTGGTATGGGTAATCGACTAATGTAACAATAAAACTATATCTATATAATTTCATTTTTTTTATATATAAATTCTGACTTCAATAAGAAAAAACACTAAAAGATTCTAAGAAAGCGTTGAACGAGCATTAAATGGACAATTTAAAAAGTAGTAAGGAAGTGTTTGAAATGAGAACACAGCCAGAACAATGGTCAGACTTCCCCTACAGTTGCTTAAGCAAACCGAGGATATCTAGCCACATATATAGTTAATGATAATCAGAAAAATATACCCACAACTTGTATTTTCAATCACAATTATTAAATTCGGGTTGATAGATAAGTTTATTTATCTAGGACTTGACTAACCTACCTCTTAAATCAGGTTAAATATAAAAAAAATTAATTTAAAATATAGTCAGATGACATGACTGATATCGTTTTAATTAATTGGGTTAAAATGGTATCCCATGTCTTACTGTGCTTTCAAAACATTTCGAGCAATTAGATCAGTACTCTAAGTTGATGATTTCAAAAAGTTAAAACATTTTATGATCCAAACATTCACACAAGAGAATCATTACACCAGTCTTAGAAATTGATGCTTTCAAGAGCTGACACCATCAGAAGATCGATGTAGAAGAAGGGTGGTCCTAATCTGTCACGTACGCATCTAGACGATGTTTCTTCCATATAAACCTATTATCGAAGCCATTACAGCTTCTTCTTTTTTTACTTTTTTTCTTACATATTACTAAGATTAATATTTTCTACGTAGTTAATGTTTTTGCAAACCTGATTCCAGTTCCACTCCTCCCTCAAAGGGCACTTCTGTTCGTGTGAGCGTAAAGTGGGTGACTGCAGTTCCAGTTCCACTCTCTATTTTCACGAGGACACTAGTTCACCATGAGTAATGTTGCTAGAGTTCTTAAGTAACCCTTAATTTCCTGATTACTCATGAGGTATCAAGTACCATTTCCATGGCTATAAGCATGGTGATTAACCGCATGAGTTCGAAAAGCTTTCTTCTTCACGATGATTAAAAATATCAACAGAAATTAAATCATATTCTTGGAGCACAAGATCGATCTCCTGCATATTAGCTTGCTTCAAGGTTTAAACTCAAGAAATTAAGAGAGAGCATACCTAGTCTACAACAATATGGGATTACAAGGTAGAAATGTTGGCACCTTGTTAATTACCTAAGGATCCAAGAAATATAAGGTTGAATCAAAGGAATATATAGGTGATGATTCATGGCCTTAAATCTCTTAAAATGAAACAATAGAGAGCATGTACTGCTGGATCTAGACAATTCCATAGTTCATTCTAGAAATCAATCTCAATAATTATTTGTATTTAGCTGGACAAAAACTAACCCAAAAGATAATGGCAATTGAAAAATAATGCTAGCTAGCTAGGAAGGACCCCAAACAGGGTGAAGTTTTGCACTAGTAGCTAGAAAGTCGGGGGGGAAATGTAACAGTGATCACTATTGACAAATGACAATCTGCCGACAGAAACCAAATAATGCAACTCACTTTAGAAGCCTCGTTGGCGTCTAGCAAAAAAGCTTATTATTTCGAAATCAGCAATTATCTTTTTCCCACAATTTCAAGTTCAGCTATTTCTTTCTCTCTTTTTTTTTGGATAATAAAATATGCTATTTCTTTCTCTTTTCTTTAAGAGTACAAAAAGATCTGCAAAAACTGCTTTAAAAAGGAGTTCACACAAAGAAGTCAAAGCAATTCCATCACCAACGTCTAGCTAGATACAGATAACTACAATATATATTTGGTACATGCGTACATATATCCATGCCCTAGAATCATGAAATCATATAAGGTTAATTAATATAAAAAAGGCCCCTTCTATAAATAACTTATACAACCCTTTTCCTTCTTTTGGCGCAGTACATGTATCTATATATATAGCACAAGGCATGCTGAGAATTATGAAGTTAGAAACGACGAAATTGTTTCATGTTCTGAAAATGATTCTAAATATTTTCACAAGAATATTGATCCGGCTTTATTTGCAAGCACAGCAACATCATTAGTTAAATTGTATCAAATTGAATGCAGTCACAACAATACCAGTTCTATATTTTTGAAGCAATATAGAGAATCAAGAAATGTTAAGTAAATATTTATTTTTTGTTCTTGTTTTCATATTTACATGAAATTTTGCTCCCAACATTTCCAATTTCTACAATAAGATTATTCTGTTAGTTAAATAGATTACTGAAAAGAAGGGAGGATGGATACTATAGCTAATCTAGAAATTTAATTTAATGGGGGCCAGGGATTGGG
>Ga0325414_1005099_pt1 | contig 13828 bp, 8 predicted proteins | sample PopdelMetagenome_8_FD_206183 | JGI IMG/M metagenome (GOLD analysis project Ga0325414, IMG submission 206183) | Populus deltoides microbial communities from Bellville, Georgia, United States - Leaf-PdKOR-R3 | ecosystem: Host-associated > Plants > Phyllosphere > Phylloplane/Leaf | place: USA...
TTCTAATTGTAACATGCATGATTAATTATAGCTATTGAATGCTATTTAAAACTTCAACGTTTAATATTCAGGACCTCTGCACCTATCAATTTGCTCTTCAATCTCCCCTGCCAAACGTTCTGCATCATGTTTCATGCAAAAGAAAGAATGAAATCGTAGCAGCTTCTTAAAAAACAAAGCTTCCCACTGATCACAACCAAATGATCGACAGATTACGTGCTTGAAATGGGAAAACAGTGTTAGATAGCTACTAAAGAAAATGTAGAATCCCATTTCAAGCATGCATTCAAGAAATAAAATGTAGCAGCTAACTAGCTACACCTTATTTTTCCATATCAAGGATGTGTTTTGTCGATCACTTGTTGTGATTGGGATGTTTTGTTTTTTTTGGTATATGAACTTTCCTTTAAAAGTAGATTTCGTTTAATGGTAATTAAATGTATAGCAATTGTACTCGCTTATAATAAAAATATTATGTTTGGCTTAACCATCCTGCATTGTTTAAGCACACCAACAATATTAAGTGAGCACATAAACTGGAGCTATCTGCGTTAAGTCAATTTTGAGTATTGATTAATTAGTCAATTTTATATATTTTCCGTCTAAATCATAGTGGTATTAATCAACAAATGCTACCAGAAACATTTGCTGCAACTTGAGCTATCCATGTTTCCAATATTTTCTAGCACCTAGCGTCGTGTGTTTCGAGGTACACATGAACCTTTGTATGCATTGACTTGCCCAAATAGATTTTACACATTGATGGACACCATCTCCAAACCAAAAGCTTATACATTGATGGACACCATCTCTAAACCAAAAGCTTGAACTATTAAGTCTATTTCTGCATATGATCACATTTTTTTTACTTCATTTGTTTCTGTAATGTACCATATAGTATAAAAAAAACATTAATTTTATGTTTTTTTATGCGGTGCACTGCACAATACACCACTCAAATAAACATATTCTTAAGTCAATATTAAAAATATAATTCACATTGAATTAAATAAAATTCTTCAATTAATATGAATCCAGATTATATGAATTTAGCTCCTTTTCAAGTAAGATATCCAAAGTTTAAAGGTTTAAAGGTTAGCTCCATTATGAAATATATGATTTACTTATCCATTATGTTCTTGGACCACCATATAATGAGAGCACAATCAACAAGTTGCCACTTAGTCTAGCTAAACAATCCACTTCGATATCAATTTGTTTGGAGTGTTTTATGTTTGAAGAGTTTCATGGATCTTTAAACTTTCGTTATAATTATACATACCAAGATTTAAACATATAGAGGAACATCATTTTCAATTAAAAAAAAATTACTAGTTTATCTTTATACATATATTCCTCATGTTTTTCACTATGAGTTTGTATGAATTATATATGTGCATCTAATAATTATCATTATTAATGAATAGAAACCTTTCATCAACTAAATAGTATTTGCAATTAAAAATGCTGATTATGATTTAATTTTTCTCTATATTTAAGAAACTTATATTTTTATGAAGGATTATATAACCTGAGGTGATCTAAGTGATAGGTATGAAGGAGGTTCTTAGGAGAAAACATGTCGTAGAGGTGGAACTAAAATATTTGCTTTGATTACCCTGATCACTTCACCTGGAAAGTCATTCACACTGGTTGTCTTTGTAAAAATAAGAAGGTCCATGTTGTAGCAAACTAACCTCTTTAACCCACATGTGATTTTTCATGAATTGCATCACTTTAGATAACCTTGTATCTGGTAAGGCATAAAGTTTTCTCCAGGAGGCATGTTTCTTTACTACTCTTATCAAGGCTTCTAAGGTCACTGGCTTAATAAATTCTTCCACCTTAAACATCTCCTCATTGAGTCACTTCAAATATGCTCGTGTGGTCTCGCGCTCTTGTTGGGCAATACTAAAAAGCTCTGTGAAGTTTTTTTTTACGGGTATACTGGTGAAAAAACATGCGACTAGCTTAGAGTATATGTCACTAAACCCTTTAATAGAGTTTGGTTCCAAGTTATTAAGTCAGGCACACATAAACCCTTTAAAGGTTGTAGGGAGTATCTTGCACATCGAGTCACAATCTTTGATAACCAACTCTAAACTACTGTGCACATTTTTTACATGCTTCCTTGGGTTGGTCAAGCCATCATAGTTGTTCAAACTCATTTCCATAGAAATATAGTCTTTGAGGAGTTGAGTGTTCAATATATGTTTGGACAAAGAAGAACCACTCCACCGATGGTAGCTATAGACATTCATCTAGATATGTCCATGTATAGACTATATCTTAGTTCTTTGTCCATTAGGCTCTTATGAGTCTGAGGAGCTGGGTGTAGAACCATGTGTACAGTGACAGGTGTTCGCCCCATGGTAACTAGAGGAAGTTTGTTTGGAGTGTTTGCTTTATGCATGGGTGTCGCAATGGTGCAAGTGATCCTTTAAGGAACTCCCATAAATATCATTATTCCTAATCTTCTTTGGGTAGTGTAATCATCCATGGGCTTCTGGTACAACTAGTGGCTATAATGCTAAAGCATTGTGTGTTGTTGAGGGTATTAAGATTTGTTGGGGTGGCAAGGTCTTATTTTGCTCTCGGGTTGCCAACACGGCTTAGGTGATGAGTTACACTTGACTAGTGAGTTGAAACTCTTGCTAGGTAGGAGTGTTCGCGGCAACAAGTAGACTTGTCTCACATCCTAGCCTAAGTAAGCATTGGTTGTGTGTCATAAAATGACCTGGAAATGTCGAAAGTAAGTTTTAGAAAGAAATTAATGGCTTTTTTTTTATCATCCCAACAGATGGCACCATTGATAAAGTCCCAAATATCAAAGTAGCCTATGAATAAGACTCCTAGGTTAGATAATCGGTTAACCAATTGGTCTTAGCAATTTCATCCATTCTCCCTAGCCAAGGTGGTTAATAGTTTATACTTAGTGCTTGGCAGGCCAAAGTGGCTTGTGCCTAGTACCTGCAAAAGGTTTTTTTTGGTGGAGGTGATGACTCTTTGATACTTAAACAAGTATCTTTTTAAAGAGAGAAATACAATAATATTCTAGAGAGAAATGCTTCAAAAATATATATGCAATAGAGAATCAAGATTGTGAACCTTTATCTTGAAAGACTCATAGTGTATTTATAGCCTATGAGTTTTGTCCTTTTGTGGAAAAGAGGGGCTGGAGTGTAACTTCATATTTGTGATATTTTGAGTTGCATTGTGAGTTGTATTTCACTTATTTTATCTTGCTAAAAGATGAAGACATGACGAGTTATGATAGAAATACACCTAATGGTATTGGTGGAGTAAAGACTTAATTAAGTCTATTTATTGATAAATAATTCTTCTATGATTTTATATAAAAATTATAGAATTGATAGTGTTTAGATTCATTCATCTTTTAGGTTTGGTGAGCGCCAGACCCAACATGTCTGGGTTTGACGTACTATCAAGCCTAACTGTCCTATTCATGGCTGGGTTTGGATAGTAATAGACCCATTACGCTTGGGCTTGACACACTACCAAGCCCAATCGAGGCTGGGTCTGGCTTTGGCCAAACCTAGTGTGTTTCCACTAAGGGTGTTGGTGTGTGTTAGCCCAACATGCCTAAAGATTTGGAAAAATTATAACCATATGTTTTTCTTGATCCAATATTTTTTTGGTAAAGATAAATAAAGATATATTGATAAAAACTTGGTTCATCATTAATGGTGGATTCAAAATTCAAAAGGTACATTTATGTCAATTTGTGTTTCAAATTGCCATTCATTCTATAAATTATTAAATCTATAAGTTTTATTTAACAAAGTCAATTTCTAGAAAGAGTGATCTTAGGTATTCTCCTAAGAAAAGTAAGATATTTTTACCCTAACATGTGTATTTAATATGTTTTAATGAGAGGTGCATGATCATCATATGAATCCTTTATGAAAGACAAATAGATTTTAAATGAAAGATTTAAATTACATCAGCTGGAGGTTTGAATTTTCCAAAACACATAAATGTTGTAGAATAGTATTTTATTGCTAAGCATACTAAACCTTATAGATTGCAATGATTAAATGACAGTGATGAAGTGAAAGTGACTAAACATGCTTTGGTTTCGTTTTTGATTGGAAAGTATGTTATTGAAGTTATTTGTGATGTTGTATCAATATAAACAAGTTACATCTTATTGGGAAGATCATGACAGTGTGATATGAAGACAATTCATGATGAGGTTAAAAAAAGGTATACCATTATAAAAATTGATAAAACCAACACTCTTGTATGATGATCAAACAAAGGTAAAAGGTGAGCATGAGGCCATGAGAAGAGAAAATCAAGGTGAGTAACAAAGGGAGAAAGGATCATCAAATTTGACCAGAACCTAAAACACTGCTGCAACCTTTTCAGCCACCCATCCAACATAATCAAACATTCAGCCAACACTCTAAACAAATCAGACTATTTGACCACTACCAAAAAAACACTCAAACCTGGTTGAAAGTTGAGGTAAGATAAAAGGAGCGAAGTAAGTAAGTAAGTGTGATATGAATTATGTGGAAAAACAAAAGAAACAACATAATTTATATGCTAGAGAGGGTGAGGTCAGATCTGTATTTTTCACTAACAAGCCAATGACTGTACTTGTGTATAAAGAGGCTTACTTTAATACTAACGATCTTAATCATATTGTGCCTAGTGTTGTTGTTTCTTTGTTGCAGGAGTTTGAAGATGTGTTTCCTGAAGATATCCCTAGCGGATTACCACCCGTGAGGGAAATAGAACATTAGATTGATCTTGTACTCATGGTTATGATTCCTAATCGACCATCTTATAGAAGCAATCCTGAGGAGATAAAGGAGCTTCAAAGACAAGTTGATTAGATGATAGATAAGGGGTACATTCATGAGAGTTTGAGCCCTTGTGATGTGTCAATGTTACTTGTGCCTAACAAGTATGGAACATAAAGGATGTGTGTTGATTTATAAGCCATCAACAACATAACAATAAAGTATAGACATCATATTCCTAGGCTTGATGACATGCTAGATGAGTTACATGAATTGTGTATTTTCTTTAAAATTGATTTGAAAAGTGGGTACCATTATTAGGATGAAAGAAAGTGATGGGTGGAAAACTGCATTTAAAACTAAGCATGGTTTATATGAATGGCTAGTCATGTTGTTTGGACTTACAAATACACCTAGTACGTTTATGTGTTTAATGAATCATGTATTGCATGTGTTTATAGGTAAGTTTGTAGTTATGTATTTTGATGACATTTTGTTCTATAGCAAGAACTTAAATGAGCATCTTCATCATTTATATAATATACTTAGTGTGAAATTATATGCTAATATTAAGAAGTGTACTTTTTGCATGGAGAAAATTTTGTTTCTTGGCTATGTTGTAGTTGCACAGGGTATCGAGATGGATAGGGAGAAAGTTAAGGCCATCCAGGATTGGCTTATACCAAAATCGGTAAGTGAGGTAAGGAGTTTTCATGAGTTAGCTAGTTTTTATAGACGTTTTATGAAAGATTTCATTACATTACCTACCCCTTTGAAAGAAGTTGTTCAAAAGTCAATATGGTTTAAATATGGGGAGGAACAAGAATTGACTTTTGCTCTTTTAAAAGAAAAAATATGCACTTGTTTTAGCTTTACTTGACTTTATAAAAGCATTTAAAATTAAATGTGATGCATCTAGAATATAAATAAGAGCTGTATTAATGCAGGATTGAAAACTCATTACTTATTTTAGTGAGAAGTTAAGTGAAGTGACTTTGAACTATCTCACTTTGTTTTAGGTTTACCTAGGACAAATAAAGGTAATGACTCTATTTTGTTGTGGTTGATAAGATTTCTAAGATGGTGCATTTCATTGCATGCCATAAGACTGATAATGCATTTTATATTACAGACTTGTTCTTTAGGGAGATTGTATGTTTGCATGGCATTCCTAGAAGTATAGTTTAAGATCATGATGTTAAGTTTCTTAGCTACTTTTGGAAGACTTTATAGGGAAAATTAGGTACTAAACTCTTCTTTTTGATAATTTATCATCTTTAAATAGATGGACAAATTGAGATAATGAATAGAATTTTATCACAACTTTTATGTGTTTTTATTCGAAAGAATCTAAAAAGTTGGGAAGAATGTTTGCCTTTTGTTGAGTTTGCTTATAATAGAATTATGCATTCGAGCACAGACTTTTCTCCTTTTGAAATTTTTTATGGGTTTAACTCCTATGAACTTAATTCCTTTACCTCTAGAAGAAAGGGTAAGTTTAGATAATAAAAAGAAGGCGAAGATGATGAAATAGCTCCATGAGGGAGTTCGATTGCAAATAGAGGTGTATTGTTTTCCAACTCGGTGATTGGGTTTGGGTGCACATGCATAAGAAATGGTTTCTTAACCATAGGAAATCAAAGTTACAGCCTCATGATAATGATTTAGTCCAAGTTTTAGAGAGGATCAATGACAATGCCTATAAAGTTGATCTTTTAGGTGAGTATGGTGTTAGTGCTACCTTTAATGTTATTGATCTTATTTTGTTTGACATAGGTTTTGATTTAAGATTGAATCCTTTTGAGGAGAGATGAGATGATATAGATCATCCGACGAACACTAATGATCCATTATATGTTCCAAATGGGCTAATCATGAGATTATGTTATACTTAATATCTGCTTATTTGTTACATTTGATTAAGATAATATGTTGTCAGGATTAAAACATAACATTCTCTATATAAAATAAATTATCAATTTAAAATCTAAGGATAACTTATATGACTGTCATGTGAGCTCTTTCATAAATATGAAGATTTCTCATATAAAATTCTTATACGAGTTCAATCAATGTATATATTATCTGACAAACACCTATTTATTAGTTTCAGGTATCATCATACTTGATATTTTAATAATTATTTTCTTTCATAAAAAAATAATATAATATATATTAGTCTCGATAGTTCTAATTAATGTTCATTTTTAATTTAGCATTGACCACAAATATTTAAGAAGAATGCTTTGATGCAATATGAATTTTATAACTATAATCACTTTTATAATTTTTTTTTAAATATTTTATTTTTATTCTAAACTCATTAATCAAACATAAATAAATATGAATGATTAGTGTTAACTCTAAATAATTGACTCGGTATTTAAAATTATTTTTTATTGATTTTATAAATTCAAATTCTAAAACTATCTGCTAAATTCATTAGAAAGGCATTTATTTTCTGACAATATATTCGCTCTTTGGCCTTTCGGTAGCATACTATATCTCTTGCTTAGAAAGGCATTTATTTTCGACATTTATATCTCTTGCTTGATTTACTTTATCAAGGAATATTCTTGAAGTGCTCCCCGTGGACCCTGTGGAGTGAAATGTTCTTGAACTGCGGATTCCTTTTTCATTCGAGCCATTTTCTTGCTGTGAGATTTTATTTTTTAGTTATAATAATAATAATAATAATAATAATAAGAGATAGCATGGAGGCATAAAGGTCAAAAACATCTTAGGGTAGGTGCTTTCTTGTTTTTGCTCTTATTTTTAATTTATTTTTAACTAATTATTCTCAAATTAATCCTTCAAAATCAATATATTGATTCTCAATTGAGTTGATTAAAATTTAGTTCTTATTTGTTTTTACGTTTCAAAAACGCTTTTGAAAAAAATAAAATTTTTTTATTTTTTTTCTTCAAATTAATTTGTTTTAATATTTTTAGATCATTTTAATGTGTTGATATCAAAAATAATTTTTTTAAAAATAAAAAAATATATTATTTTGATGTATTTCCTAATGAAAAACAATTTAAAAAACAACCGCAACTATATTCCTAAACATGCCGATATGGATTGGAATAATGGTTGAAAACTGTTTTATTCTATCCCTAGAATGTTTCATATAGTTTGAAAAACATAATAAATATTAAAATATCCGATACTATTTAAAATCTGATTTCATATCAATGGAGATATGTTGAAACAACTGAAATACTTGAGGGGCTCCACTAGTCATTTTGTTCTACTGATTATAGAGTAACCTTTTTTTTTATTAAAACTTTTCATTGCTTTACTCATAAGTTTGAGTACATTTAATTAATCCAACTTAATTATTTATAGATTTTATTAAATTTCTTTACTCAAAATTATTAAAATTTTAATATTAGAATAATAATATTTCCTTTTCCTTTTTAAGTGATCATAAATTTCTATAAAGTAATTTACTAATATATATCATTTGGAAAACATTAGGTGTTTTATTATTTATATGAACATTGAACCACCTTATATATATATATATGACATTATTATTTAATATTTTACAGTTAATTAATTTTTGGGGTATCTAATACTATAAATGAAGGAGAGAGATTAGTTGGACTAAAAGATTTAAAAGAACAGTAATTAGGGGTATAACAGAAAAATTAAATAATCAATAGTTTGATTTTTTATAATGGCAACAATTCTGGGACATACCAAAATAGAAAGGTAAACATTATTTTTGTAACAGTATTAATTAAAACCTTCCATTCTAATTGAAAATCCAAAATAACTAACGGAATAGTATTGACGACTTTAAAATTAATTCAAAAACTACATCTAATGATAGCTATGTGTATGTATGATATATCTATATATATGTGCAAGGTTAAAGAAAAGAAAAAAAAAAAGTTTAGATGAATCCTATGCGAAATCAATATTCCCCATCAAAAAATCAAAAAATCCTTTCGAGAAATCAGAAATAACTTTTAAATACATACAATATTTGTTGATGAACTGTATGAACATTGTAATTTGTTAATTTCAATTTATGAAAATTAAAAACAAATAATAAACATCTTACTCCTTGAGAGTTGGGGTCATGTCTATAGTATCGAAGATAAAACACCTATATTTTAGATTCCAAAACCCTATCATAACTTGTGAGATGTTTTGATATAATTTGTGTACTATTAAGGGTTCATTTTAATGGATAGGATCTACCTCATGTAAGGTTTAACTTAGTTGGTCTATCTTTAAATATTTTATAAAGATTTTGTTTAGGTTTTTAGATTATCCGAATTACCAGTAGGGTAACCCAATCTTTTCATCTTATACAATATAAGTAATAGAGTAACTCTACAGTATCCAATGCATAGTGTGAGTTCTAATCAGATTGGAAGTCCAAGTGAGCATCACTAGACATAAGTCACATTCGTCACTTGAATCTCTCTATCTAATCATAAAAGGGCGAGCTCAGATCCAAAGTTTTTGTTGGGTTTTTGTGAAGAGTGTGAAACTCAAAAAATAACATGCATGCACATTCAATCCAGTAGATTAAAATAAACACAATAATAAATAAAATATAAATAAAATAAATGCATAAAATTGAACAATCTAAATAAAATGAATGTTTAATAATAAATGACAATAAAGGCATTAAAAGATCAAGGGTTCCTAGTGACCATAATACAGTTTGCCTTAGACAAAACGTTTAAGGGGTGATAATATCTTCTCTTTTACGTAACCAGTCCCGAACCATAGAACTTCTGTTGACCAGTTAGGGTTCCTAGTGACCATAATACTAGGTGGCGACTCCCCAAACAAGATATTTTTTCTAAAAGAACAAGATGCTAGAAATCTGTTCTTTTTCCATACATCAAGATAATTTTTAGAGCCGTCGCGATGTCGGGTGCGATATTTTACATGGTCAGGGCATAATCCATCAAACTACATGCCTTTATTCCCCTCAATAGTATGGCATTGCAGAAAGAAAAAACATACATCTCCTGAAAATGGTTCAAGCCACACTATTTGAAGCCAATATGCCCCTTCATTATTGAGGCAAATCGCTTATAATTGCTTCGTATATAATAAACCATACTCCATCCTGCAGCTTAGACTTCCATACACCACTTGATACATTAAACCAAAGTTTGTCCTCATCACTCACACCAAACCTGCCCCCAAAAGTCTTTGTTTGCACTGCCTTTGTGCACATACCAAAACATACATGTCATAAACTTCAACAATGTGCTCTCCGATGTGTTTTTGTTCGTTATGGTCTCCATCAGAAAGGGTATCGATGTTTCCATCCACCAACTCACAAATTATATGTCACTATAGATGTACAATTCCATAAACACCAGATGTACTTTCCTGCAACAGCAACTACAAATCAAGGGGAGGAAAGTCTTAATTTGCAGTCTCTTGGCCATCAAATTGAGAACATAAGCCACACTTTAATTGAACCTGAACCATCTAAACAAGAACCAGCAGAACCAGAACATATCGATGCAGCAACTGAGCCAACAACACTTGAGCTTCAACCACCAACAATACTTGAGCTTCAACCCTGTGATCATCCTAATATAGCTAAACCAAATGTATCATAATAACTATTATCTCCACTTGATACTTCCATTCCTCATAAGTCACCATCAACTGATGAATCACACGTAAATCCCGAACCTCCACTTTGAATACTTCCTAACCATATCACAAGAGGAATTTCTAGAGTTAGTTATGAACCTATTCGTACTTCTACCCCTAAATACTCACTAAATAATTATGTATCTTACCATAGGTTATCCAAGGCATGTGAATCATTTGTAAATCAATTGTCTACTGTGCATGTTCCTAATAGTGTGCAGGAAGATATAAAGGATCCTAGGTGGAAAAATGCAATGAATGAAGAAATGAAATCTCTCCAAAGAAATACAACATGGGAGGTGATTGACTTACCTACAAGAAAGAAACATGTGGGATGTCGATGGATTTTTTCAGTCAAATACAAAGCTGATGGTGATATTGAGAGGTTTAAAGCACGACTTGTGGCCAAGGGATACAGTCAAACATACGGGATTAATTATATAAAAACTTTTGCACTAGTGGCTAAAATAAACACGGTTCGTACTCTCTTGTCATTAGCTGCAAATATTGATTGGCCACTACATCAATTTGATGTAAAGAATGCATTCCTGTATGGGAATCTTTAAGAAGAAGTATACATAGAGCTGCCTCCAGGATGTTAGTTACAGGTTGAAGAAAGCAAACAAGTTTGTAAAATGCAAAAATCATTATATGGTTTACAGCAATCACCAAGAGCTTGGTTCGGCAGATTTACAAACTCAATGAAGGCATTTGGATATCAACAAAGTAGTTCTGACCATACTCTCTTCATAAAGCATAAGGAAGGGAAGCTCACAATATTGATTATATATGTTGATGATATGATTGTGACAGGAAATAACTCTATTGAGAAGGAAGCCCTGCAAACTTATCTCTCTCGTGAATTTGAAATGAAAGATCTCGGACCTTTAAAGTACTTTCTGAGAATCAAGGTCTTGAGATCTAGACATGGTATACTCTTGTCACAACAGAAATACACAATTGATTTGCTTAATGAAGTTGGCATGCTAGCCTGCAAACCTAGTGACATACATGCTACTGAAAATGTCAAGTTGAGTGCACTTTCAAATCAGATTCCTGCAAATAAAGAACAATATCAGAGGCTGGTAAGACGATTGATATATCTTGCACATACTAGACCCGACTTAGCATACTCACTTAGTGTTGTTAGCCAATTTATGCACTCTTCCAGTGAAGAACATATGAAGGCAGTAATACGTATCTTACAATATTTGAAGTCTTCTCCAGGTAAATGAATTATGTTCACTAAGGGAGATACTTTAAATATTAAAGGCAATACTGATGCAGATTGGGCTGGCTCAATTGAGGATAGGCATTCAACTACAGGATACTTGACATTTGTTGGAGGAAATCTGGTTACATGGCGAAGCAAAAAACAGGAAGTTATTGCTAGATCTAGTGTGGAAGTAGAGTACAGAGGTATGACTAAAGGTGTATATGAGCTGTTATGGATTAAAAATTTGTTGCAGGAACTCAAGATTTCACCAACATTTCCTATGAAATTATATTGTGATAGCAAGGTTACATGTGACATATCTCACAATCTTGTTCAGCATGACCGAACAAAGCATGTGGAGATTGACATACACTTTATTAAAGAACAACTAGAAGCAAAGATAATTGAAGTTTCTCATTTCGATCTCATGATCAACTTGCTGACATTCTCACTAAAGCAATATCAAGTAAAGCCTTTCACCGAGTGTTAGATAAGTTGTGCATGCAAAATATCTATGCACTAACTTGAGGGGGAGTGTAGCGGATTGTAATTATCTCATATTATAATTATCTCCTAAAGAGTTGTGATTAGAACTCTTAATTGTTCGGTTATATTCCATGTCTATCACTTACAATATTTATCTCTTATTCTTCAGGAGATAAACATGCACAAGCGACTATAAAGAAGCCCTCTGTTTTTGTATTCAGAAGAAATATGAATGAAAAAAAACGTGAAACATATTCCTCAATTCTATAATACAAAGGACAAATAAGGGTGTTTTAACTTCACTATGCAGCTCTTAATAAAGAGCAATGATTATAGTTTTTAGTGGTCGAACGTATTATATTTGCAGCAAGGAATAAGGGACGACGAGGGTTCTTTTGTGGTTGATTGAGCAGTAGGTACAAGGGTTGCAAAGGTGTATTTTTGGCATGTTTCTATAGCAAAATAGAAAGATGCAATGGCTGTATTTTTGATAGAATGAGGTTTGAAGAGGGTGTCTCTTTGTGGTTTTGTTGCGATGTTTTCAGCTAGGAATAAGGGATGAAAATGGTATGCTTTTTTCATGAGTTTACCGGTGCAAACAAGTCATATGAACTGCAATATTGTGGAAGATGTATGTAGTTTGCAGCATGAAATAAGGTTTAGAGAGGGTGTCCTTTCGTGATTGATTTTGTAGCAATAACAAAAGATGAAAAGACGGAAAGGGTGTATTTTGGCTTGATTTGCAGAAGGTTACGTGAGTTTTAGGGTGCGAGTTTGTAGCTGCAGTTAATCATACAGTAGCAGAGAGTGAGAGGGCAGGTTCTTTGGCCTTTTTTGGTGGGGGAAAAATGAACGCAAGGGAGGGAATGAGTGAAGATTTTCATGTTTTTGTTATACATCGTCATTTTTTTTTCCCTTTCACTTCTTTTGAATTTTTCAGTATGTTAACCTTTCAAAAGTAGCTAACATGAAAATTATAAACAAAAAATTTTAAAACAAATCATGAAATGGCTGAGAATTAACAAAATATATTTTCTTGAAACTTTTTGTATCTTTGCATTTTCCTTGGAATTTTTTATATTTTTTCTTTTTTTTATCTTAAAAATAAAAATTATATATATGTGATAGAAATCGAGGGTTAAAATCAAGTTACACAAACTAAAAATTTTATTGCAAAATAAATACAAAATAAATACGACAAACTACATATTATTTTGTTTTACTATCCACTAGTAGCTTTGTAATCTTGATCTTCTACCTGATTTTATTTTATTTTTTTGAATAAGAGATCTTAAACATGAAGATTAGTAATTTGCATAAATATTTTATTGCATCATAAAATCCATGAAAGAGTAGAACCCAAATAAAAATCATAACTGGACAAACAAGAGAAAAACAATTAAAATAATCAAAGATAAGCTTTAAACTAAAGAATTATCTGGATAGATTAGAATTACATGAATGTATAATGATTAACTTATTATTAGTTTTTTTAAAAATATCTCTAATTTTGATGTCTTTGTGGATCAAATAAAAAATTAATGAAATACGTTGTCATGTTAGTAGTGCAAAAGTATATAATATTCTATCATCAATAATTTCTTTTACATGATTAAAAAAAAATATTTTGCGGTTTCATGCATGTATTAGTTTAGTATGGACAAGTCCACAATCCCAAGTCTAATCAAGCAAAGAGGAAAACTCGAATTTAGCT
>Ga0325414_1005102_pt1 | contig 13824 bp, 9 predicted proteins | sample PopdelMetagenome_8_FD_206183 | JGI IMG/M metagenome (GOLD analysis project Ga0325414, IMG submission 206183) | Populus deltoides microbial communities from Bellville, Georgia, United States - Leaf-PdKOR-R3 | ecosystem: Host-associated > Plants > Phyllosphere > Phylloplane/Leaf | place: USA...
TCATCTAGCATAAAAATCTGACTTGAACTTCCTCGTGGGATCGACCCCTTGCTTGCTCTATACTATCTTGTGTGTTGTGTTTGAAGCTAGGGTAATTAATTTGTGCGACCGCGACATCGCAACAGATTCCTTAATAATTCATTTTGCATCAAGGCAAACTTAATCATAATCTTGAACTCTGTAGGATTTTCTAAGCCAAAACCATGACTTCAATAATTTTTTCTAAGCATGGGAAAAAAATCTAAGATAATGCAATTAATTGATTGCCCAAGGACTAAGGTCAGGGAATTACCATGCATAACAAAAAAAAATTATTCTATGGATAATATAGAGAAGCTTGTGTCAGTTTTGAGATATGTGAATAAGACCCTATTTAAGAAAATATGTGGGAGAACTACCTATCTGATTAGGCTTCTAGTATATATTTCTGCAATCAAGGCCTTGGTGCATTTCTAGGACCCGAGTTATAAATGTTTCACCTTTAGGGATGTTGACATGACCCCCCCATCATTGAGGAATATGCTTAAATCCTGAATTTCCCAAATGACCCTCATAAAGTGTACTTTAGACTAAGGATTAGAGACACGACGATCGAGGTAGCCAAATTGTTACGCCTAGACCAAGTCGATTGGTATAAGACAACCAATAGGGGGTTCAAATGGAAACTTATTGAGATTAAGTTAAAGGCAGATAAAGATAAGGGAAAGCTAAGAGAAGAGAGATACCCGGCAATTGCTTTTTGCTATCCTTGGATTTGTCTTGTTTTCTTTAGAAGCTATTGGGATCATTAGTGTTGAAGCCGCCAATACCTTTATTGAATATGAATGGACAAGGAGTAACCCTTTTTCAGCTATTTTGGTTGAGACTTTCTTGTCGCTAAATCACTGTAGAGTGTATGGAAAGGGAGCAATGTAGTGTTGTATTCCTCTTTTATTCATATAGATAGTCAATCACTTGGAAACCCCTAGAGAGGTTTTCAATAATTTTTTATGGTTCAACATAAAACCCTTGAAACTAATTTTGAGTGAAGATTGGAAAAACTTAGATGGGAAGGCATGGGTAGAAAAATACCAAGCACTCTCTCAGAGTAAGTTTAGGTGGAAAGCCCCTTGGGTAGATAATTCATCTTATCTTATGAGTTGTGGAGATAAATTATGGGTCTCAGTGATTGGTATAACTAGTTACATTAGTTACTGACCCCCACTAGTCGCTAGGCAATTGGGAGGCATTCAACATGTTTCGAGGAGTTGGGGTTTAGGTAGCATTCCAAGTTGTTTAAGGATTCTAATTCCTTAGATGAGATAGAATCATCAGTGATTGATGTCAACTTGTATTTGTCCACATAGATGAACAAGAAGGGGAATCCTCAGTCAACCCTTATTACTTAGTATGGAGAAGTGGTGGATTATTCAAGGTGTTTGGAAGTATGGGAATGTAAAGCCAAATGGCAATTAGCTTAGCAGAATCATCTTTAACTAGAAAACCCAAAAGAAAAGGTGTTAACAATGAACGAGAGTTGCAAGATGACTTGGATAAGCCGAGAATATTGTTAAGTAATAGTAGGAGTTAACAAAAATTCTTAGAAAATCAAGAATTTAAGGGAGAAAAGATGAAGGCTTTCCTAAACCAGTAATTAAGAGAAAAGGATAAATGCATGGCCACTATCATAACCCATATTCCCCAAATTCACTTTTTTTTCTTCCAAAATAAAATTAAAATAATAAAATAAAGGCTGGCAACGTGGAGAAAGCAGACCGAGGAGGATTTCAAACATGTAGAAGAATCAAGTTGCAATTTTGGATGAAATTTGAGGCCTAATTGTACTCCATCATACCCAAGACTGAAGAAATAATACAAATTCAAGGTTGAATTAAATGATTATTGGATGAATTTGCATAAAAATTAAGTTCAAGGATATAATTAAAATTTTAAAAGGCCAATTTGATTTTCATGGGTCAAATTAAAGTTTGTTTATGTTTAAAAATTAATTTGGGTCCAATTGAAGGATTTAATTAGGTACAAGGATGTAATTATACTTTAAATGGGTCAAATTAATTTTATTAGGGGCTTAATTGTTGAAAAATTAAGTTTGGGAGCCTAATTTGGACTTAATTAAGAAGATTGAAATTTTAAGAGACCAAATTTAATATTTACAAAGGCAGCTGATTGAAAGCAGGGGCAAAATTGCAAGAAAATCAAAGTTTTGAGGTCAATTAAGGGCTAAATTGGAGAAATTCACAACTAAGAACCATTTTGCAAAATACACCGAACTATAGGGACGTATTTGATTGAAATCAAAGGTGAAATTGAAGAAAATTAAAAGTTTGATGTCAATTGAGGATCAAATTACATAAAGCCAAGACCAGGACCAAACTGAAAAAAGTGTTGAAATTAGTGGCTGATTTTGAAATTTAGCAGGGGCAAAATTGCATTAAATCAAAAGTTTAGAGTCAATTAAGGGTGAAATTGAAGGAAATCAAAAGTTAAAGTACTAAATTGAATTTTAGCTAAAATCCCTAATATAAGGTTAAAACAGCGCCGTTTTGAAAAAAAAGAACCAGATAACGCATCGTTTGATTACTATTCATTGTCTTCTTCTTTTTTGCCCGAAAAAGCTACTTAAGTGACTACTTTTCAGGGCATTTAATGCTTCATAACTTCACCAAATTTGACAACACATGAACCAAAATAATGACCTAACATTTCTTTATAACCCGATATGGTTCGTTCAGACTGATTGACACCATAGAGGCCGCAATGCTGGCCTAAAGTGGTTGGCCTGACGAGCCTTTAGCAGCCAACCTTTTCAGGCCATGATGCCTACTTTGAACCAACGGTTGGGATCCTTCTGGGTTGATCCAAGGGCTATGATTTGGCACAAGTGGAGACCAAACATCCCTTTTCTATCCCCTATAAATAGATTTGAACTTCATGAACTGAGAGAGGAGAAATCAGAAGCTTAAGTTAAGAAAAAACCATATCCCACCAATTTTTTTCCTTTCCCCCCTCTCGACCACCACTTTGGCTAGCTCCACCGCCGCACCTCGGATGTTGTTGCCACCACCAACCACTCTCCGGTCTTCCTTGCAACACTAGGAATGCCTCCAGCCTCTCTCTTCCTCATGTTAGACGAGTTTTCCCTATTTTTTTTCCTCCAGAACCCCTTCCACAGCCGCTGCACTTTACATGCAATTAGACTACTTTTGAAAAATCTCTGTATTTTTCACTAATGAGCAGGTCGCTTGGAACAATTAGACCATTTTCAAGGTAAGTCGCCTTTCATATGACTAATTTCTCGATTTCAACACCTCTCAGCGAAAGTCATTTGTTAATCTATTACTTTCAAAGTTTTCAACATTCTTAAAAGAAACAAAAGTTCTTTTCTATGTCTACTTTTTTTTATAAATTTATAACAGAAAGCCAAAAGAAAACACAATTTTCTAGTCTTTGCATCATAAATATTATAAAGAGGGTGCAATGTCATAACCTAATTTTTTATTAAAAAATAATTAAAAAAATTGAATGAATGAAAAATAATTTGAGAATTAGGTCAAGATAACACAAATTGAAAGTTTGAGGACTAATATGGATAAATTATAAATATGGGAGTCAATTTGGTAATAAATTGAAAGAATTGATGAGTTTAAAGACTTAATTAAACTTTGATTTAATTAATTAATGCAATGAAGAGCTTAATTGAAGAAATATCAAAGTTTGAGATTGATTTAGGGCTCAAAATTGTAAGAAATTAAAATCCGAGGACCGAAGTGAATATGCGGTGATACTATAGGAGGTTAATTGAGTTTTTCAAGAGTAATTTTGAAAGAATTATAAGTTGAAGAGCTAATAAAGGACTAAATTAGTTAAATAAAAACCAAGAACTGTTTTTTAAATGACACCGAAATCTAGGGGTCCAATTGCAATTCATCCAAGAGCAAAATTTTAAAAAGAAAATTTTTCCAAAAATAGAGGCCCCAATTGATAAATGTCAGAAGTTCAGGGGGCAAATTGAAAATAGTAATTTCCAAGGATAAAACGACGTTGTTTTAAAACACTATTCATCATCTTTTTTCTTTATCCTAGAGAAGACCGATTCAGCAGGAAAACCGCAACAACCCTATTCCAAATCATGGGTCACGTCTCTACCAATATCCCTTGCCCACTCAATGCGTTACAAACAGTCCTGCAAGCCCTAGTTTTTCCTCAAGCATACAGGGATGAACGTGCCTCACTCCCAGGATCATTATCATAGGGACGAACAGAGGACATTCTTTGGCTTTATAAAAGCCACAGAAAGAATGAAAAAAAATAAAAAAAAGAAAAGGACGAATGAATAGAGAAAAACATAGAAAGGAAAAGATGAAAGAAAATTGAAAGATAAAAAAACAAAGACACCACGCACATAAACAAGGAGGATTAAACCATGAGGGCGGGAGACGAAAACACAGGGAGAGAAAAAACAAAACGAAGATAGAAAGAAAACAAGAAAAAAAATGAAGACAAAAACTACATAGAAAGGAGACTTGAGAGACAAAGAACAGAGAGAGAACAGGGGAAGAAAGTGGAAACAGGAAGAAGCAGAGGAGAAAGTGTCCGTTCGACCAGCAACCTAACGTCTTCATCGCCATCGTCTTCAACTTCGTCTCCAGACCAGGTAAGTTCTTCATTTTCCCTCCTCTTTGCAATTATAATTGCCTTCTCACTGTGCATGTGCAATTTTAATTCACCTCTTACTATTCAAAGCAAATATAACTCACTGGATAGTGTATGCACGCGTGAATTAGTTCACTTGTGCCTGCGGCCCAGCCCGGTCACTAGCTTGGGCCAATGACTAGATTAGGCTGGCTGAGCTAGATCTATCTTTAAATAAAAAAACAAAAAACATCTAGACCAAGCTGGGCCTGGGCCTGAGATCCAGCTGACCCAATTTGTTTTGGGGTCAAGGGTGTGTTTAGCAAAAACACATTCTTATGACTTACCCTTTTTATTTCACTTCCTTTTATTATGATATCTAGCCAAACAAACTCTTTTTTATATAAAAAAAATTCAGAAACATTCAGGAATCTTCTTTGATTTATTTATGGGTTCCTCGCACTTTTTTCTTGATGATTTCACTGTATATTTGATTGGTAGATTTTTAATATGAAATACAAATCTAATATTTGATACATACCTATCTTTTATATATATATATTAAAAAATAACAATAAAAAATGTGTGCTTTGCTTTCAATCCAAATATTACTGGTTTATTCACTAATGCTAGAGTTAGGAATACCATACCCTTTTGTTTGAGTGTTACATGATATTTACTAACATCATAGCTGGAAGTATTTGTATCCGAATATTCACTAGCATTAAAGTTAGAAATATTACAAGCAAACCATTGATAGTAGAATACAACAAAACCTTAGCAATTTAAGATAAAACCAGTAATGTAGTCTACCTTAGGTAGGACACTTAAGGGGTGATAATATCTTCTATTTTGCGTAATCAATCCCGTACCATATAATCTCTGTTGATCAGTTAGGATTCCTAGTGACTGTAATACTAGGTGACGACTCCTTAAATAAGACATTTCTCATCTAAAAATAAGATGCCAGAAATCTGTTCTTTTTGAAAATTGAATTTTTAAATGTTGCCGCGATGTTGGGTGTGACCGATACAAAATGTAAAATGAATGCGATTCTAAATTTGGACTTTAGAATGGTTATGATTAAACCCGATGAGGTAGAGACTCTTTGACGAAGAGAGATTTGCCTTAAACCTTAGAAAAGACTAACGAATAGAAACCTGACCTAGAAAAACAATCAAACAATAATATAACTTACCTTAGATAGGATAAACTGTGGATGATGCGTCTTCCCTTTGTACAACCAGTCCCTTACCCAGACTCTCGCAGACCATATGTTTCTAGTAACCTTAATCATAGCTTTATGATTAAATCCAAAACTTATTTTCTTTTCTAACAACAATACCTCTCAAGAGGCACAATAGCTCGTCAGCACCCGACATCGCCCCGTGACAACCATATTAATGCAAAACTTAGAATGAGAAAAGAACGATAAAGAGATGGCCACGAAGTATAAGGAAATTATGCATGGGATCCAAAAACAGTTGAAGGAAAGAGTGGCCAAGTATGATGATCTAGTAAATAAGTATGTGATGTTAAAAAAGGAAGTTGTAACTGTAAAAAAAAAAGGGGTTTTAAGGATAAGAGATGATGCGTACCTCGTGATCACGTGGTCATGCAACCCACAAGGATAAGAGTTTCTAAATTTTCATAAGGTCCTCCTAGAATCCCTTCCAAAGCCTGTTGAATAATTTTTACGGATTCCGTCATTTCACCAATTCGGACTAAATAATGAGCTAACGAATCCCCTTTCTTTTTGCCACTGAACTCCCCAATCAAATTCGTCATAACACTTATAATGATCAACTTTACGAAGATCTCATCGTACTCTAGAAGCTCGTAGCATTGGTCCTCATAAACCCCAATTTATTGCACTAACAATACCTATTCCTTCAACACGTTCTAAAAAAATAGGATTTTGCATAATAAGTTTTTGATATTCAGCAACTCCTATTAAAAAATAATCGCAGAAATTCAAACATTTATCTAGCCAGCCATGAGGTAGATCAGCTGCTTCTTCTCCGATACAAAAATAATTATGCATCATTCTCATACCAGTGGCAGCTTCAAATAAATCATATATTAAATCTCTTTCTCTAAAAATATAGAAGAAAGGGGTCTACCCACCAATATCTGCCATAAAGGGGCCAAGCCATAAGAGATGAGAAGTTATACGACTCAACTCCAACATAATTACTCTGATATAGCTAGCTCTTTTAGGTACTTGAATATTTCCCAACTGTTCCAGTCCATTTATTGTTATTGCTTCTGTAAACATAGTAGCTAAATAATCCCAACGTGTTACATAAGGCAAATATTGTATAATTGTTCAGTTTTCCGCAATGTTTTCCATCCCTCTATGTAAATAACCTAATATTGGTTCGTAGTTAATAACATCTTCACCGTCTAGACTAAGGATGAGTCGAAGAACGCCATGCATTGATGGGTGGTGGGGACCCATATTGACTATCATAAAGTCCTTTCTTGTAGCTGGTATATTTATAGGGGTTTTCTCGATTTATTTTTCCATGAATTACTGAAAACGAAAAGAAGTTCATCAAAATTCAAGTTTAAGATCTAATAAATCAAATAATAAAAAAAAAGACTTTTCAAATTAACGAGTTTTTGATTCCCGAATGTTCAACTGGCTAATTAATTCTTTATAACGTACTCTATTTTTCTTTGCCAAATAAGATAGTAGTCGTTGGTGTTTTCCTAGAATTTTCCGTAAACCTCTTTGAGATAAATAGTCTTTTCTATGTAATTCCAAATATGAAGTAAGTCTTCCTATCTTATTAGTAAAACTTACTATTTGAAATTCAACTGATCCCTTGTTTTTTTTGTCTTCTTGTGAAATAATTGAAATGAATGAGTTTTTTACCATAAAATGAAATCCCCCTCCTCCCGCCTTTTTAAAATAGTATTATTGATCAGTAATAATAAATAATGGAATATTAAATAAGAATGTCAGTTTGTTTGAATTTGGTATACACTATAAATTTCAATTCGTTAGGAATTCCTAATTTGGTCAACATTAATCAATCCAATTTTTTTTTATTCGGCTAGAAATACATAAAGAATGGTATATTCTTCCCTTACAAAAGAAAAAAAATATTATATCTATATCTAAAAATTTAAAATAAAAAATTGGATTGATTCATTTTTAGATCAAATTGATACATGATTGAATTCCATGTATCAGAATGGAATATGGGATGCAAAACAATGTATATGAACCTCTCCTTGTTTTCATATATTTCATATACTAGATTAGATATGCTATGGGATATATATAACAAATAGACCTTTACCGAATTTTTAATCGTGAACATATATGTATCCTTATCATACTAAACCGACTAGCATTATTGGTATCAAACCAATAGCAATTTATACAAGCTAAATCTTCTAATCGATAATTGGACCAAAGAAAAAGTTTTAATTTAATTAATTTATTTTTATCTCTATTAAAACGGACTTAGGTTTTTTTGCTTTAAAATCAAATTCTTTTAGATAATAACAGATACAACTTTACCTATACTTATCGTTTCATAACCTTTTAGCTTATAAGCTCTTTTAGTAGTGCACAACCTCTTCAAAAATTTAACATATGGAAATTTATTTAATAGCATCAATCAATGAAATATTTACCATTTTTCAAGAACCGAATAGACATCATCCTCAGCTTTGAAATGAAATATCTTGAAACATTTTGTCGTCATCTTGATATCCTCCAAACCTAAACTTATCCATACTTGAAAAGCTAAAATTTTCATGGCATGATAAGACATCCTTTAACCAGGGAAAAATCCAACAGTACTTCTCCATCATAGCAAACTGCTTAATTTGTAGGACACCTTCTTCAGGGAACAATATCTGTTTGTTCCTCTATCCATGTCGATATATATATATATATATATATATCGACATGGATAGAGGAACAAACAGATATTGTTCCCTGAACAAGTCCGATAATTGTAAGTTCAGGGGTTACTATAATTTGTGTAAAAATCAGCAACATAGTTGTAGGACACCATTACATATGCTCTATCCATGTCTATTAATTATTTGATGTTTATAAAGCATTTGATTAGGAAGCTCATAAGCAAACTGTATTGATCTTTCAAATGGTGTAATTAATTGTATGGTCCAGGAAGTATTATTCTTGTTTTAATTAATTAGAGGCATCCACAAACTATTTGGATTGTACTATTGTTAATAAATGTTTCAAAGGTAAGATCGCATGCATGTACACTTCAGATCGAATTCCAATGTAAAGCCTAAATAATTACGAGAAATCTCTCCTGCTGGTGCCATTGCCACTGACTATGCAGTGGAGTTGCCATGATAACCTCTAGCTAACGGAGGGTTGAATATATTGCGAGCATTGACAATGCATACTATCCGCATCTCATCATTGGGGTTTGGTTGAAGTGCAATAGTTCGACAACTCCACAAACATGCTGTCAAGACTTCAAATGTAGAGCAATGGCGAAGGTGGAGCAGAGCAGAGTTACGAATAGCTGATATGTTCGAAGGTCCATAAAAGAATGAACTATGGGCCCTGCTAGTAAATGGAACTCGTGGAGTAAACAGGTTACATGAGGTGGGTTCAGTGCATTTAGCATGTGCCATCTAACCCATAGTTGACAGGAGTGGTTTTGTCCGGTCACTTCGCACATGGTATGGTTTAGAAGCATAGCAAAGGCAACCACGCGGCATTTAAGACGCATTACCTGTCATTTTATATGACAAACGACCTGATAATTTTATAATCATCTGCTAATAAAACTTTATGGTTATCTTTTTAAATTACAATCACATGCAATCTTTAGTGTTTCATCCACCGTTAACTTAGCGCATGAAAATGCTTATATTAAAAATCAACATTCATTTATAAAATCAAATAAAAATTATAACAATTCATGTTTAAACAAAAAAAAAACCTGAAATCAATCTGCAATAATGAAATCAACCAATCTTAAAGAGTTTTGATCGATCATGGAAGCTAAAAAGTAGTTGGATAGATATCTAGAAGTTATGAACAATCAAATTGCAACATGAGTTTTAATTTACGTGAATGACAAGAAAGTTCAATTCTATTCAGAGTGGTAATTATTAATAGGGTAATATGATTAAGTGGTATAACTTGGTTATAATTTATATCATTATCAATAAACATGAATTTTAGTTTGTATTAGGATTTAATATTCCTTCTTATATGATATAGGTTACATGTTTAGGATTGAAATTAAATATTTAGATTGAATTCAAATAATATACCAATATAAATAAGGTCATCTAGCCTTGTATTTAATTTCTTTTTTGTGATTTATTCAAAAACATTTTCCCATCATAGCTTTATTTACTTTATTTTACAAGTATTCACTTTCTTATTTTATTTATCTTTTTTCTTTCAAATTCTTCTTTTTCTTTATCTATTTTTGTTCTCGTGTGGTGTTACTTGGATAGATATACCTCTCTTAAAATATAAAATCTTAGAACACTTATATTTTGTTTGGTTTTGTGAGTCTGCTACCTATCTCAAACTAGGATTTAGATCCTAATTATTATTTCTTCTTATTATAAGGAAGAAACGATTAATAGGTAACATAATTGATTAAAAGATTAATGATTGATCACCTAATTATTTAATAATTAATCACACAATTATTTATGAGATTAATATATTGGCACACCCAATATGATTAGATTAAGTATTTGTTTCATTAACTAACAATTATGCCATAAAAAAGAATATAGATAAACTTGTCATTGTAGCACTCAACGAACAATCAAGAACTTAACAACAACAATAAAAAACCAAACTCGAGACACAAACTAAAGTGAATTTAAAGATTGATATATTTTTTTTTCTTATTTTGCTTTTACTTTTAACTTTTACCGCAATTAAGTTTTAAATGACAAGAACGATGAAATAACACAGAAACTAAAACATAAAAGGATATAACCTGATTTTAAAGTTTTATTCTAATACCAACTGATATGAATCTTGTTGATATAAAAATCCAAAAACCTATAGCCAAGTAAGACACTTCCTTATAAAGTTAAGATCAGGTTTAGAATTAAGCTGGACACAATGATAACTTGTGTCGAGGAATCAAGACTGTAAGTAATCAACCCCAACACAACACCTACAATCAAGATGCGAACGAGAAGTATAAAAGATACCATGAAACATGGTTAACTCTTTGATAATTCAGAGTAGTTTCACGAGGAACCAAAAGTAAAAATAAATTCTCACGTATAAGTTTTATTCCTAATTAATCAATCCATCTCTTATTAATTTTCTTAAACATAAATACAAGCTAAATAACCTTATTTATATTGGGTAAAAAAATCATAAACAATGCTGAAAAATAATAAAAGGGTTCTAATTAAAATAGAAAAAATAATATTAAATCAACTAGAAACTAATACAATTCATGTGTAGTAGCTTCTAAATCTTCTCGCAAGGCTTTCTCGAATTCTGATTGAGTTAAAATTTTAACCCAACATCAAACAAGGCATCTTGAATATTTCAGTATGATTTTTATTTGATGCAACTGTTGGATTAAAACTTATGCTTGTTAAAGTAAACTTGTGTATTAGAAAAAATAAGATTAATCCACGTGTAAGTAAGGAAAAAAATTGATGAATCTATAAGTCTTATAGGAAAAAAGACCAAATATATTGAATAACTCATTTAATGTCTTTTTAACCTTCTTACCTCTTGAACTTGTAATAGGTCTAATTGGCACATGTAATGAATCCTTTGATGTAGTATGGATTGTGTTATCCTTTTTGTCTTTAAAAGGATTCAATTTTGAATCATCACCTTACTTCAATGTTGAATTATCCTATTAAATATCTATTTAACCTTTTTAACTCTTAACCTTGTAATAGTCTTAATTGTCATATATATTAAATCAGTTGGTATAGTTTGTATGATATCACATATGGTTGCTTTATTGCGTCCCACTCAAGAATCTATCAATCAAATATCTTGAAAAAATACAGAAAAAATAAAAATATATCACGGTCCATGCTAGATTTTTTGTAATTTAACTAAAAAATCAAAAGTAAGTGAATCAGATATGCACTCTTTTATTTTATTTTTTGAGTAAATTTCATTAAAATAGATAATTTAAAATAAACTAAAATATTATTTTTAAGAATAAAATTATTACGTGCTTTTTTTAAAAAGCTTCATGATTTGTATTTATTTTTTCTAAAATTTTAACTTTTAGTTTTTATATGTAAATTTGTTTTACTATTGCATGGTTATATAAAAAGAATAGAAAAAAAGAAAACTATTGTCCACAACATAGTTTTTAAACCCGGCCCGGTTTAAGGCCCGGGTTCTGGGTTTTGACCGGGTCACTGGGTCGCCCGAGTCAATTTATTTTTTTAAAAAAATCAAAACGATGTCGTTTTAGTAAAAAAAAAGTCAACGGGTTGCAATCGAGTTTTTAACTGAGTCTTACTAGGTCAACCCGCCAAATAACCCTAGATTTTATTTATTATTTATTTTTTTTAAACCCGATTCAATTCCAACACTGGATTCTAGATCAACATGCCGTGTTGGGTTTAAAAAATATGGTCAGGTGGTTGGTCTTTCTCACAAGTAAACATTACCCATCTCGGCCATCAAAAGTCCAACTATTGTGTCGTGTGTCAACTTTAAATAGGGTGGCTTCGCTGGCTCTCATATTATTATTATTATTATTATTACTATTACTATTACTATTACTACTATTATTGTGTTTCATGCGTAGGCACACGATGTGGTCCTTCAATTTTTAATCTTAGTGTATTTTTGTATAAATAAATTTTTCAAACGATGTTTCACTAATTATCCAATAATTTTTAATGATATTAGTATCTTTTATTGTAATATTAACAATTATTTTCCAAATAGTTATATATCAATCTAATATGTATAATTTAGTCTTATGAAAAAAAAAATAGATGATAATATTTGTATGTCTTCTCTTGCGTTGGTTAATTGGCTAGTGTGTGTCTATAATATGAATGATTTTCCAATCCTCTTGAATTCTGTAGAGTGGTGAAATCCAATAAAGAACCAGTTCATAAACTAAATAAATAAAGAAAGGGCAGAGCAGGTTGTCCGTTTGTTTGCTGAAAAATAGTTTTTTTTTTTAAAGTAAATTTCAGAAAAATAAATTTCAGAAAATTGAATTATTTTCCGATATTTGGTTATATAATATAAAATAAGTTAGAAAACACTTTCCAGTGTTCGGTTATGTCATAGAAAATGAGCTGTAAAATAACTTCTTAATGTTTTATTTTTTTCAAGTTTATTAAAATAATGAGGAACAAATCTTAAAAATTAAAAAGTTGAATGGGAATGAAATTAAAAAAATATAATTTCATAAATTATCTTAAATAAAATAAATAATAATCAAAATAATAGATATCAGATCTAAAAAATAAAAAAAAATTAAAAGATGAAGAAATTAAAATAATAATAATTAACATTTCATAAATTATTTCAAATAAAATAAATAACAATTAAAAGAATGAGACTAAATTTAATAGATAAAAAATTCAATTAAAAAATAATAAGAAAAAAACAAATAAAAATTATAAAAATAAGATCAAAATTAATTTAAAAAATAAAATTAAAAAATAAATATTTAAAATAAAATATATATAACAATAAAAAATTAAAAAATTAAATTTAATATAACCAATAAATAATACGTGCATCGCACTTATATAGAATTCTCCAAAGTCATCAACCAAATCTTGTCTTGGCTTGTTGTTGAATTATTTTTATACTTTCATCGGGAAGTACAAGCGACAAGGACATGGTTCAGAGACAGCGTTGAACATCGGATAACATGTGCACGACTGTTGTCACCTACTCGCTGCTAACAATAATTAACGTTTTCAACAAATTAGTCTCGTCAGGGAATCTTTTTTGTTACCATCGTCACTGTCGGGGATAAAATCTTGAATAGATTTAACGTATTATTTTTAGTTCCCCCACAATTTTTTCCCACAAGATATTTACTTTTGACTCCATTTTTAAGAGGAAAAAAAAAAAAAAAAGGCATCAGTCATAAGCTAGCCAAAAAGTTTAGAGAGGGGGAAACCCCAGATGAATCTTTTAATTAATTGGAGATATTTTGAAGAAAGTAAATATAGCTCGGAGAAGACGGTGGT
>Ga0325414_1005103_pt1 | contig 13823 bp, 15 predicted proteins | sample PopdelMetagenome_8_FD_206183 | JGI IMG/M metagenome (GOLD analysis project Ga0325414, IMG submission 206183) | Populus deltoides microbial communities from Bellville, Georgia, United States - Leaf-PdKOR-R3 | ecosystem: Host-associated > Plants > Phyllosphere > Phylloplane/Leaf | place: USA...
TTATTGGACCTACCCGCAATATTTTCAATTTTTACCCGTCATTTTAAACACTTCGCTTCTAAATATTTATGGGTCTTTATTTATTATCCATGACAACCATAAAATATTCCATGAAAATACTTGAATGGTAAAAAACTAGTTGTCTACTTCATAATTTAATATAGTTTTTAATAAATTGCCTACTCCATAAATACCTTTTTATTATTATTATAAAATAATATAAATTATATATTAAAATATAAATAGATTCAGACATAGGGGCATAATTTTTTCCTACAAGAAGGTAGAGAAAGACATATTTAAATATTTAAAAATATATACTTGAAGTCGTGGTTTAGCGGGGGAAGAGACTTGTTCCTTTCTTCTGCACTTGGGTTTGATTTTTTCTGTGTATATCTGTCACCCACGTGGTGGTTTATTTGTTCACTGGGCTTGAAGGATATTCAGTGGGCCCGGGAATTAGTCATGGTACGTATAAATTGGCTCAGACACTCCAGGTTATATGTGTGTGTAGGTGTGTGTGAAGTTATAGTAAATCAAACCAATTTCTTTTAAAAGAACCAGATTGATTGATCATCTGTTAACAAAAATTAAATTAAAGGTTTGTAAAAAGAAGTATCAAATATATTATGTTAGATAAGCGGTGTGTGGGGGTGTCCACTGGCTCTGCCCCTTGGTTTTTGTCCTTAAGTTCTTACATAAAGCTTATAATATGAAATAAATGCAGCTGAGCTGAGCTTTGATGCAAAGTTGTTAATTTGTTATAGTTTTGATTGAAACAAAAAAAAATAATAATAAAAAATAACTTTTCAAAACAAAATTATAAATTTAAGCAAAATTATAAAAATGCTATCGGTAATCTTGCAAGGACTTTTAAAATTTTGATTGTTATAAATTTTAACTAGAAATATAACAATATAAAAGATTTTTTGTAAGATTTTAATTTAATTCAATAGTCAGATTAAGAAATATAAATGATACCATAAAATTAGAGAATATATATATATTTTTAAAAAATATTATTTGACCATAATAAAATGATAAAAATAGAACTGGAATGTTTTGGTCAAAATTTAGATGGAATTTACAAAATAAGCTGAAATTTTAAACGAGAAAAAGTTTGTTTTATTTTTTAAATTACAATGAAATATACTGATCATTCTGGATGTAACGAAATATAATTAACAACTGCTTTGAAGTGCTCAAACTTGACTCATCTAATTTTTTTCAAGACCCAAATTTAGCACATGTTCATCATGACAAGGTAAAAAATTAAGTCTCAAACTCACGCATTCAAACTTTTTTTCTTTGATTAGGCACGTTTAATTTGTTTATATTATGTAATAATCATTGAAATTTAAAATAGAATATAATGCCAGACAAATATGAAGCTTGTTTCTTATCCAGCATTTTAGTCTGTAAATAAAAACTTGTAATAATATATCAAAATCAAAATACAAAAAATAAAATAAAAATAAACATACTTGATGTATCACTTCTATTTTTGAACAAAATATAACTACATTTTTTAGTTGTTCATATTACAACCACTTAGGTTATTGCTAAATGATTATTGAATTTTATTTAGTAAAGATAAAGTTATTAGCCATTTAATTATGAAATTATTTTATTTCATGAAATTTTATATAAATTCTTTCTCTTTTTATATTTCACAAGCTCAGAAATGAGTTTCCTTATAAATCCAGCTAACAAACCTAGTTAAATTGACTTGCATATAAATTAAGCCAGCTATTTTTATTTTTTTATTTTTTTTGGAATCAAGTCATTTCATTATCAAAAGAAAATAAAATGGCAAAGCCTATACGAAGAAGTGCCAAGTAGCCAGAAGTCTGTTACAGCTTTAGGTGCTCGTTACACGCTAAAAGAAGCCTTCAGACATGCAGTTTTCAAAAGCCTATATGGCAACTCGTTGGGATTACTATCACTGCAATTATGTAAAGTTCTCACCTCATTTTTAGAAAAAAAAACATAGCTGACCTTACTAATGTTTTATCATTGTGTTTGCTTATGACAGCGGAGAAGGTCATTTGATTCGGCGATTGGTCAATAGGGTTTTGCAAGAAATGAGAAAAACCCCGGTAGGTATAGCTACTTATACGGTTGGACTGGATTCCCGGTTAGAAAAGTTGAAGATGAGGTTCACAGATGATAAATCAAATCGCGTACAAGTTCTTGGACTTTATGGAATGGGCGGGATTGGTAAAACAACTCTTGCCACAGCTCTCTTCAATAAACTTGTTGGTCATTTTGAAAGTCGCAGTTTCATCTCAAACATTAAAGATATTTCTCAAGAAGATGGTGGTTTGGTAACGCTGCAGAACAAGCTTCTTGGTGATCTTTTCCCAGACAGGCCTCCTGTAAATGATATTAATGATGGTATTGCTGTAATCAAGGAGCTGTGTCATGAGAAGCGGGTGCTGGTTGTTTTAGATGATGTGGATGATGTAAACCAGCTGAATGTATTAGCAGGAAAGAGAGATTGGTTTGGTGAAGGAAGTAGAGTTATTGTTACCACAAGAAACAGAGATGTTCTTGTTGAACATCTTGTGAACGACTTTTACGAGGTTAGAGAGTTAGGTTCCTCGGAAGCCTTACAACTTTTTAGTTATCACGCACTAAGAAGAGATAACCCCACAGAAGAATATCTAAATATATCCGAGGAGATTGTATCTCTCACAGGAGGACTTCCTCTTGCATTGGAAGTGTTTGGTTCTACTTTGTTTAATGAAAGAGGGATAAAGAAATGGGAAGATGTCCTGAAAAAATTGCGACAAATTCGACCTCGTAATCTTCAGGATGTCTTACGAATAAGTTTTGATGGATTGGATGATGAAGAGAAGTGTGTATTCCTTGACATTGCTTGCTTGTTTATTAAAATGAGGATGAAGAGAGAGGAGGCTATTGATATTTTGAATGGTTGTGGCTTTAGGGCTGAGACAGCAATCACAGTTCTGACAGTAAAATGTCTCATTAAAATTGGTGGAGATTATGAATTATGGATGCATGATCAACTTAGAGACATGGGAAGACAAATTGTTCGAGATGAAAACCTTTTAGATCCTGGTATGCGTAGTAGGCTTTGGGATCGCGGCGATATCATGACAATGCTGAAGCACAAGAAGGTGAAAATCATAACTTCTTGAAAATTTACTGCTATTGACAGTCTTGTACGCCACTAAGTAGTTCTATACTGTGTTTTTGTAGTAGCGACGCATGTTGTTCTATATCAGTCAGTGTTAAATTAGTCAGTGTCTATATATATATATATATTGCTATGCCCATGAATCACATAGATAGTGTGATTCATGGGCATGCCTGAAGAATCTTATGAAAGATGAGTATGCATCTGTTTTTCTACCTATAAAACGTGAGGTGGAAACTAAATTTAATAGAATTGAAGCTGCCCTTCATGCTGAATGCAACCCTCAATGTGATTTCTTCACAAATTTTATTCTCAATGAGGGAGATAAGGAAGGTGTTTTTTTATTGTCCACGGTCATATGTTATCAACCTTAATGGTTTGCCAGATTGCTCCTACTTTTTCGTTACATTACAACATGATTTCCACTTTCATAATTGTGGTACTGTAAACAGGGAACAAGACATGTACAAGGTTTAATCCTTGACTTTGAAAAGAAGAATTATGTCAGAACTCAAAAAATTTCTTGGGTTAAAGCACTTAGTCCGAGTTCTTCACTGGACTACTTGATTGAAAAATGTAAGCTGTTTCTTCAACTAAGAGCAGAGGAGGGAGAGCTGATACTTGACACTGAAGCCTTGAAATCATTGGTTAATTTGAGACTCCTACAAATCAATCATGCAAAAGTGAAAGGGAAGTTCAAAAGTTTTCCTGCTAGCCTGAAGTGGTTACAATGGAAAAATTGTCCTTTGAAAAAACTTCCTTCTGATTATGCTCCTCATGAACTAGCAGTGCTAGATCTATCAGAAAGTGGAATTCAACGAGTTTGGGGTTGGACTAGGAACAAGGTATGCTTTGCTTATCTAGTTCGTAATATAGCTTAAACAAAAACGTTTAATTAACAACTACCCAGGATGATCCTGTTTCAGTCTTGCCCAAGTGAGATTTTATTGGAATATGATTCATGATATTCTCAATTTTACTATTATTACAAGTCATTGAAGTTCTTTGGATCTGCTGTTATAGGAAATGTTTTTGTTTTTCTTTCTTAACCCATTTTTGCGATTGAAATATTCTTGTTTTTAGGTGGCTGAGAACTTGATGGTTATGAATCTTCGACGTTGCTATAATCTCGAGGCCAGTCCTGATTTATCTGGATGTAAAAAGTTGGAAAAGCTTGATTTTAAAGGCTGCATACAACTGACCAAGATTCATGAATCACTGGGGAATGTAAGGACGTTACTTCAATTGAACTTGGATGAATGCATAAACCTTGTTGAATTTCCACGTGATGTCTCTGGGCTCAGACTTCTTCAGAATCTCAATCTCTCCAACTGCTTAAAATTAAAAGAATTGCCACAGGACATAGGCAGCATGAATTCCTTGAAAGAACTTGTTGTTGATAAAACTGCTATATCTATGCTTCCCCACTCTCTTTACCGCCTTACAAAACTTGAGAAGCTTAGTTTGAATGATTGCAAATTCATAAAAAGGCTGCCAGAACGCTTGGGAAACCTGATTTCTCTGAAGGAACTCTCTCTCAATCATTCTGCAGTTGAAGAACTGCCAGATTCTATCGGATCTTTGTCAAACCTTGAGAAACTAAGCTTAATGCGGTGCCAGTCACTCACTACGATTCCTGAATCCATTAGAAATCTCCAGTCATTGATGGAAGTTTCAATTAATAGCAGTGCAATCAAGGAATTACCTGCTGCAATAGGTTCATTACCTTATTTAAAGACATTATTCGCTGGAGGGTGTCATTTTCTGAGCAAATTGCCTGATTCAATTGGAGGACTTGCTTCTATTAGCGAACTTGAGCTAGATGGGACATCAATAGCAGAACTTCCAGAGCAAATTCGTGGTTTGAAAATGATTGAGAAGCTTTACTTGAGGAAGTGCACATCTCTTAGAGAACTGCCTGAAGCAATTGGGAACATACTGAATCTTACTACTATAAACTTGTTTGGTTGTAATATTACTGAGCTGCCTGAATCCTTCGGGAGGCTGGAAAACCTTGTGATGTTGAGATTGGATGAGTGTAGAAGGCTCCACAAGCTTCCAGTTTCAATAGGAAATTTGAAGTCTTTATGCCACTTGCTAATGGAGAAGACTGCTGTTACAGTATTACCTGAAAATTTTGGAAATCTCTCTAGCTTAATGATATTGAAAATGCAAAAAGATCCGCTTGAATATCTCAGAACACAAGAACAGTTGGTTGTCCTTCCAAATTCTTTCTCAAAACTCTCCTTGCTAGAAGAACTAAATGCTCGTGCTTGGAGAATATCTGGAAAAATTCCTGATGATTTTGAGAAACTGTCATCCTTGGACATCTTGGATCTGGGCCACAACAATTTCAGCAGCCTTCCATCCAGTTTATGTGGCCTTTATCTTCTACGGAAGCTTCTCCTGCCTCATTGTGAAGAGCTGAAGTCTCTCCCTCCGCTTCCCCCAAGTTTAGAGGAATTGGATGTTTCCAACTGCTTTGGATTGGAAACAATATCAGATGTTTCAGGCTTGGAAAGGTTGACGTTGCTGAACATCACAAATTGCGAGAAAGTGGTGGACATTCCTGGCATCGGATGCTTGAAATTCCTAAAACGGTTATACATGAGCAGTTGCAAGGCATGCTCCTTGACAGTGAAGAGAAGACTATCCAAGGTTCTCTATCTTGTACCTATACGTGTGCATGTTTTAGAGTGATTGACAAGTTTTGCCTCTTCTTTTTTTAATTGCAGGTTTGCTTGAGGAATATTCGCAACTTAAGTATGCCTGGGAGTAAATTCCCAGATTGGTTTTCTCAAGAAAATGTAGTTCACTTTTCCGAGCAAAATAATCGTGCAATCAAAGCTGTGATTGTAAGTGTTGTCGTCTCTCTGGACCGCGAGCTACCAGAGGACTTGAGATATTCCCCACTTGTACCAGACATTCAGGTCATTGTACTTGATCAGAATATACCTATCTACAGCACCACATTATACTTACGGGGAATACCAAAGATCAATGAGGATCAAATTCACATATGTCGATATTCAAATATCCAACCTTTGGTTTCAATGTTGAAAGATGGCTGTAAGATACAGGTAAGAAAGCGAAATCCACCGGTGATTGAAGGGATTGAGCTGAAGAAGAGTGGAATTCTCCTGGTTTATGAGGACGACGATGATTATGATGGAAATGAAGAATCGTTGGATGAAAGTCAACAATCTGTATCACAAAAGCTGGCCAATTTTTTCAATTCATATGAAGAAGATAACCAAGTTTGTTGAAGTAGAAAGACAAAGTGCACGATATTGAAGGGAATGAATGATCAAAAAGTTCAGCAAACATGCAATGCAATCTGTAAGTTATGTTGGAATTAATTTTGAAGTTTTTATTGAAAGTATATTTTAGTTCTTCTAGGCGTCTATGCATGTAATTATTAAAGATATATTTATTATTGAAGTCTCTTGAATTATCTAAACAAGTATAAATGAGTGTTGTAAGTTTAAGTACAAGTCTATAAAGACTTCTTCTCATTTAATTTGATAAGTCTCTTGAATTATCTAGACTAATATAAATATCTGTTTATACTTTTAGTCCCTGACTTCGTCCATTCATACTTTTAGTTCATCTAATGCTTGCACCTATGGTGAAAATGCAGAATTTGGAAGGTCTTGTCTTCCATGAGAATTGAATTTTTAATTCATATGTAAGGTCTTACATCCGGCTCCGAGGATGCTAGACAGGACTTAGTTGCGTACTGGGAGACAACTTCTCTGCTTGCTGGCTGTTTTGATGTCATCTGAAATGCTCCATGTTGCAATCTTAGTTGTGGCTGGATTGAGGATTATGTCACAATCATTCGAAGAAGAAGAGGAAGGGTAATAATCATGTATGTATGTATGTATGTATGTATGTATGTATGTTACCTTTGTTGAATTTATTACAAACTATCGTGATAAATAGATGTGGATTACTTTTGAGTTATGATGACAAGGAAAGCGTACAAGATGATTGGACTTATTGGGCTGTGGTTCTGCATTTTCCAGGCTTTATTAATATATTTTGCTTATCAAAAAAAATATATATTATCAACTTTGATTCATTAGAAACTTTTTAATTATAATAATTTTTTATGTAATTTTTATTTCAAGAATTTTAACTTTACTTTAAATTTATTAATTAAACTCCTATAAATATGAAAGGTGAAGAGAGTTTTTATTAATAAATGAAATATATATTACAACAAATAAGTTGTAGGATTTTACAAATGTATCCCTGATCTTTCTCAAATCTGTACCATGATTTATATTTTTATCCGCAGAGGCGATCGAGTTCATCAAATGAGATTGAGAGCTTGCAAATTAGCCACTCAAAGTATGGGGATCTGAAAGTGCTCATAAAAATGCAAACGAGCTCCTTCTATTTCAAAGGTGTATTTTTTACCATCTCCTAGCATGCTAGTCAACAATCTCACCACTCTCTTTTCTCATCTCTTGAAAGTCTGCTATTTTTATAGTACACACTAGATTGGGGGGCACACGCAACGCAATAGGTTGGACTAAATGTTTTTTCAATGTAAAAATAAAATGCTTTGGCGACATCAAAGTTTTTAAAGAAGTTTGAGAAATTAGAAAATTAGGTATTAACTTTATTGAATTCAATAACCTTGGTTAATTTGATAATATAATAATAAAAAAAATACAACAATAGATAAATTGAGCATAAAAACAAAATTGGCTCGAGTCAAGCTGGGTTAACACGTGAAACGCATGACCTGGTATATGAGATCATGATAATCATATAGAAGGATGAAATTGAAAAAAATCAATTGTATAAAAGGATCTAAAAAAAAACCTAAGCCAACTTAAGCCAATCTTTCAAACTTGTGACCCGAATTTTGAGGTCCTAATCATCCCATAGAAGGAAAAACTGAAACAATTATGAAATCAAATTCTTGGTTAACAAGATCCTGATTAATAATATGTCGAGGTATGGAATTGGAAAAGAAAGTTTCAGTAAAAAAACATGGACCAAATCTAACATAAAAATAAAATAAAAGATTGAGGGATGCAATCGAAAATATAATTCAATCATGAAAATGATTAAAAATAAAAATAAATCATAATAAAAAAAATAAAGATCAAATCTGCATGTAAAAAAATCAAATGAGGATCATATTGAAAGAAAAATTCAATTCCATGAATTATTAAAAAAGAAAAGGTAACTAGTGGAAAACTCAAGCTCTTTTGGTTGCAAGGGCTGCCCAAGAATATATGAGCTACCATGAAGATCAAAACACCACTGTGGATGTTGGGTTTTGCCTGCCAGACAACACCATATGCGTCATTGGAATAGTGCAGGTGAACCCACACGTGTCCACGTGATTTACACGAGCAACCCCCTTTTAACATTAAATAATATTTTATATATGCTAAAATATTAAATTATCCCTGATCAAACTCAATAATAAAAACAATATAAGGAAAAGAACCAAAAAAACCTTTAATCCAAGTTAAAAACAATTTAAATTCAAGGCCAATATAGTCATTTATTTTATTGCGCTTTGAAAATAAAAAAGTTGTAAAAACCTCTACCCTCCGGTTCATTAATTTTTGTCTCAAATGGTCATTTCACTATAAAACAAAAATTAAAAAACACCACATTATCCCTACTGCCAAGGTAATTGTTTTCTTTGATAAGGGAAAGATATTAATTTTACTATGTCCAATTCATAGTGCTAATAAGTAGGGGTGTTAAAAAAAAACTAATCAACCGAGAAAACCAAAAAAATCAAAGAAAAATTAACCGCAAAAACCGAACCGAGATGAAAAATCAATTAAACCAATTTTTAAAATCATAAATTCTAACAGGTTCAGTTCGATTTGGTTTTAAAACTGAAACCGAGAAATCAAACGGACTAAAGTTATAAAAATCAAGAGGGGTATAAATAGTTAAATATAGAAGTTAACCTAACCCTAACATAACCCCCTGCCCTCATAAAAAGTCGTCACGTAGATAATACTTTTCTCATTTCTCTTTTCCTTTTCCTCTGCTTTGTGTTCTCCAACTCAAAACTCAAAACTCAAAAGCTAAACCACCCACAAGTCCTACATTACCTAGATTTTAGCTGAACACAAACCCACCTCTCATCTCCCTGATTACCACAGGCAAGATTACTTGAAAGGAAGTGTATTTATACCTGTAACCAAACATCTATACAAATAAAATCAGAAAATGAGCAAATCCTACATGCGTGCTGTAAAGAAAAATAGACAAGGTCATTATCCCCCTCACCAGCATATCTTCTAGAATCATCTTCCAAGGAATATACGGCATCACCAACAACAACACGGAGGATGCCACCAACTTGAGTATGTTTCTCAAGATCCGATAGCCCAAAATAATCTCTTGCTTTATTGATAAACTAAAAATGCGCAAAAATCCATTTCACTTAACAGATTAGGTTTCTGGTTTTATAACAAAAAAAACTAAATTTCACCAAACCAAACCGATTTGGTTTGAACTAGATTTCAATCTAGTCTGATTTATATTTTCCAAAACCAATGTAACTTGGTTCAGTTGAATTTTTTAGTCTGAACGGAACCATGAACAACCATACTAATAAGGTTATAGCTACAATAAAACCACCATCCTTTTTGTTTTTTTTTTTTAATTAGAAAATGTTTAAACAAGGTAGATAATTGTGGAGTCGTTCTGGTGGCTATTGTTAGAAATGATGTGGGTAATTTGGTTGTAGTGGTGTAGAAGAATTGACCCTTCTTAATGTCCCTTCATTTGACTGTCTCTTATAGAGTGAATTTTTAATTAAGCAAATCAACTAGCTCAGTTATTTATTCCTTAAAAATTCTCGACTTCTTTGGTGATATTCTTTTCTAATCAATCCCTTTCCTCATTTTCTATTATTTATTCCTCAAAATCTCCATTCTTTATGTTATGGATCTACGTCTACATATACCAACAAGTCGATAGCATGAACAACTAGGTTGCTAGTTAATGAGATTAAGTGTGAGATCGTTAAAACTAATGCTCTTCTTGCATACTGACAAGTTGTTGGCATATATTAAGGTACCTATGAAAATACATGGGGCATAAAAAAGTAAGATTAATTCATAGGAGGAGTTAGAATGTAAACGGAAGATCTCGGGAAGACTTGCGAGCCAAGGGCTACATGTACGCTAAGATACTTTCAACGCATTAAGAATGTTTTGGTGTTTTGCTGAGAAATAATATAAAAGAATGGAAGAATGTTTTGTGTGTTATTAATGTATTGAAGACCATATATATAGCCTTTTACAGGGATTGAAACAGAAGCCAAATCAAAATAGAAATCAAAACAGAATAACATAATAGGAATTATTCAAAGCTAGAAATTAGCTAAGTCCTAAAGACTTGATCAACTGGAAACAGACTCTAACATCCTCTCTTAAAATATGTGCTAATAAAAGCACTTAGTTTACACCTTAGTTTATGCCTGGAAATGTGCAGACCCCATCAAACTTCTTAATTTTATAAACACGTCCATTTTCAAAGGCTTGGTCATTATGTCTGCTATTTGCTCTTGTGTATTACAGTGAACCATCTTAACAATACCATCTTTAGTGAGCTCACGGAGGAAATGAAACCTGATGTCTATATGTTTGCTTCGGCCATGTAGAATAGGATTCTTTGACAGCTCAATAGTTAAACTATTGTCACAATAAATAGTTGTGCTATCATTTTGAAGTAGATTGAAACTTCCCATAATTCTTCTCATCCAAACCACTTGAGAAGCACATGCAGCAGCAACAACTACAAATTCAGCTTCAGTGGTGGACAATGTAACTATTGGTTGCTTCTTGGATGACCAAGACACTGCCCCTGAATTGAGCATGAATACATAGCCTGAAGTACCTTTTCTGTCATTCAAATCCCTAGCATAATCATTGTCGGTGTAAGCAATTAATTTGTCTTCTCCTCTCTTGCTATAAAGTATTCCAAAATCACAAGTTCCCTTCAAATATCTCAACACTCTTTTGGCTGCCTCAAAATGAAGTTCTGTAGGGTGATCCATATATTTACTCAATAGACTTACTACAAATATAATATAGGTCGAGTGGTAGTCAAATACATTAAACTACCCACAATTTGCTTGTAGTGGCTACCATCTAATTTTACTCCAGTTGTATCTTGCATAAGTTTAAATTCGGGTACAATTGGATTAAGCACATGATTGCACTTATCCATACTGAATCTTTGTAACACCTCATGTGCATACTTTCTTTGATTAATGAAAATACCCTTAAGTTCTTGCAAAACTTCTATACCCAGAAAATACCTCATTCTTCCTAGATCAGTCATATCAAACTCATGCATTATGGATTTTTTAAAATCAGTAAACATGCATTCATCATTGCTAGTAAAGATTAAATCATCTATATAGAGGCAAGTAATTAAAATTTTACCTCCTTCATTTGCTTTGATGAACAAGCTATGCTCATATGGACACTTCTCAAAACCTTCCTTCGTAAAATAAGACTCGATGCGACTGTACCATGCTCAGGGAGCTTGTTTCAAACCGTACAATGCGTTTTTTAATTTATATACTTTGTGCTCATTACCTTTCTTCACATAGCCTGGAGGTTGCTCAACAAAAACATCTTCAAAAAGTCTCCATGCAAAAATGCTGACTTAACATCAAGCTGAAAAATTATCCACTGCTTTAGAGCTGTTAGAGAGATTACTAAATGAACTGTATCCATACGTGCTACCGGTGCAAACACTTCAGTATAATCAATTCCATGCTCTTGGGTGTAGCCTTTTACAACTAACCGGGCTTTGTATTTATCTATCTCACCATTCTCGTTGAACTTTGTCTTATACACCCATTTTACCCCAACCTTTTTGGCACTTGCAGGCAAATATGTTAACTCCCAAGTGTCATTTCGTTCAATTGCATCTATTTCTGCATCCATGACCATTCTCCACTGTGCATCTTTCACAGCTTCATAAAAAACACAGGATCAGTGGCAGCAACAAACATGACCATATAAGAATCTTCCTCAGATAATTCTTCCCTACTAACATAGTCACTTATCCACAAAGGTCTTGTATGCTCCTTTTCGGGTCTACTACGTGTATTTTCACTGCTACTTGCTTGAACTTATAGAAATTGCACTACTACGTGTATTTGAAGAATTGTTGTGGTGGCTTTCAATGTTGCTCACTTCTGGATCAACATGTTGATCAAACCTGACTTCTGGATTAGCATGTTGATCACTGTTTCCACTGTCTGCCCCTTGTTGTGCCCTGTATTGATCATTGCATCGATCGTCTGCCCTGGCAAAAATAGTTGTAAAATGATTAACATGTTGATCACTGTTTCCACTGTCTGCCCTGTTGTCAGCTGTAAAATGTTCTCCATGTTGATCACTGTTTTCCCATTCTAAAGCAATAGTATTAGTTGTTTCTAGACTCTCACTCCAATCCTAACTATTGTTTTCATCAAATACCACATCTCTGCTCACTATAATTTTTTATGAGATGGGATCATATAGGCAATATGCTTTTGATTCTTTACTGATGCCAAGTAGTACACATTTTACACTTATATCATCCAGCTTGCTTCTCTTGCAATCAGTGACATGAGCATATGTTATGCAACCAAAAACTCTAAAATGATGAACTGACAGTTTGATGCCACTCCAAGCTTCTTCTGGAGTCTTGCTTTTAACTACAATGTTAGACTTCTGTTCAAAACATGAACAATCCAATTTGCAGCTTCTGACCAAAATCTCTTTGGTATCTTCTTTGCTGACAACATGCTTCGAACCATGTTCATGATGGTTCGATTTTTTCTTTCTAAGACTCCATTTTGCTGAGGAGAGTAGGCAGCTATAAATTGATAATGTATGCCATGCTCGTTGCAAAAATCTGCAAATTCTTGTGAGATGAATTCACCTCCATGATCAGTACGAAGACCGTGAATACATAAACCAGTCTCCTTTTCAACATGATTCTTAAAGAGTTTGAAAGCAGTAAAGGCTTCAGATTTTGCAACAAGAAAATAGGCCCAAACTTTACGACTATAATCATCAATAAATGTGATTATATATCTCTTGTTGCTATTTGAAATAGGAGTAATGGGACCATAAATGTCAGCATGTATGAGTTGAAGAACCTAAGTAGCTCTCTATATAGATTCTTTAGGAAAAGAATTTCTCTGTTGTTTTCCAATCAAACAATCTCCGCACACCTTTGTTGATACATTTAGATTTGGCAGTCTGGTCACCATCTCTTTTTATTGAAGAAGATTCAATCCAGTGAAACTAAGATGTCCATATCTGTTATGCCAAAGCATAACATTCTCTTCTAATGAAGATTTAAAACACACCTGCTCGTTGGACTCCTTGAAATGCACTTAAGCAAACAATTTGAACATTCTATTTGAAAACATGGTAATCTCCATAATCAAATCTCTTTCAGAATGATATATCTTGCATATTTCCTGTTGAATAAGAATAGTAAGACCTTTCTCAACTAATTGCCCTATGCGTAGAAAACATTTGTAATGATTTGTACAAAACTATTCACAAACATTCTGATATTTCCTTTTCTAGTAACAAGCATTTTTGAATTATCTCCCAGCTTTACTATTTCTCTAAAAGTGTCATCAAAATCA
>Ga0325414_1005105_pt1 | contig 13820 bp, 8 predicted proteins | sample PopdelMetagenome_8_FD_206183 | JGI IMG/M metagenome (GOLD analysis project Ga0325414, IMG submission 206183) | Populus deltoides microbial communities from Bellville, Georgia, United States - Leaf-PdKOR-R3 | ecosystem: Host-associated > Plants > Phyllosphere > Phylloplane/Leaf | place: USA...
ACTCCACGTTCAAAGCGTAATAATACTATATTATATAAGTATTTTATCTCTAATGCTAACTTGAAATGCTAAACAAAAGTCAATGCGGTTCTTCTCTCCCCGTTTCTTTTCTCTTCATGTGTATATAGTATGTGTGCGCGTTGATTTTTTCGCTCTGAAAATCAAAAACCATTAACGGTGAGGCAATATTAGCTTGAACCTGCATGCTAGCAGGTAAAAGACACTTTAAGTAATTATTAAACTCGATAGTATCATCATATCATATCATAAATATAAGACTAAACTAAAACTAGATGCGTTTGGGAATAGTGTAGATTCCCTGTTCCTAAGAGTTTTTTTTTTTTTTAATGGGCATTGGTTTTGTGATATTTCATGATTTGTTTTAATTAAAAAAAAAAGATGTTGATCCCTAAGAATAAGGGACTTGTCAATAAAAGATAATTTTGATATTGATCCCTAAAAATAGACATCAATTTAGAAAAATTTAGATGCTAATTCATAAGAATAGATGATTTTATCAATTTAGTAAAATTTAAACATTCATCCCTAAAAATAGACGATTTCATTGATTTAGATAAATTTTGATTTTAATCCCTATAAATAAAAGACTTGGGGAAACATATATACCCAGGTTAGGCATGGCATCAAAAGATAAAAACCCATACATATGCTTTCTAACCATAATATGGATTGAAACTGAGCATCTTTAGGATTCAATAGCATACCCACACACAACATTTCATATCTTAACCTTCGTCAAAGAAACAAAAGAAACTTTATCTACCATATTTTCTCATGATCCACGACACAACACTTCATGTTTAATAAATGTTAGCTTATATCATATAAAAACCATTAATTACTTCCAAAATAATTATTTGGCTTAACATAAACCCTAATGCACCTTTTTTATTAATTTTTACAGCAATAAAAGCATGGAAGGATCTTCATTAGTGACTTCAAATGGCCAAGTTTGGTTCAAATCAAACATCAAAAACCTAATTGTCCCTTTTTTATTCAATTGTAGCTTAGAGAGTGACCATTTTTCTTCAATTAAACCTCTAATTGTCCCTCAAAATTATTCCTAATCTTTTTTACTTGTTATGACTTAGTCCTTGCTTTTTAAAAATCCATTATATGTCTGTAAAAATATTTTGATGCAAAATTTTTATATTTAAAAGGGGTAGAAATCAAGTTATGATAGTTGTCACCTCTTTATAATTCTTACGATACAAAGATTTATGAAAACTATTTTTTCATTGGTTGTGTAGCAAGCTTGTAAACAAAATATGGTGTTATGCAAAGTTGTAAGTGGTCAAAACAAAAGGTTATTATAGGAATGTTGGTTGTTTCAAAGTTTAGTTACCGGTCTTTATAATCTGTCTGAAGAGATCATGATTGTTGGATTAAGGTCTTTAAATAATAGAATTAGATCCTTAGTATAGGTTGAATTCCTGTAACTAGAAATAAAACTTTTAGTATTAATTTGAATTCTAGTGACAAAAACTCAAACTTCTTGGTACTGGTTTGAATTCCAGTGACTCAAGACAATACTTCTAATACTGGTTTGAATTTTTGTGACACGGACTCAAACTTCTTGGTACTAGTTTTAAATCCAATTATGGAAGATAACACTTTTGGTACTAGTTTGAATTTCAGTGGTGTGTGATAAAATTTCTTAGTACTAGTTGAAATCCAATGATGCAAGATAACACTTCTAGTACTAGTTTAAATTCTAATTATTCATGATTAAACTTCTTGGTATTGGTATGAATTTCAATGACTTAAGATAACAATTTTTTATATTGGTTTGAATTCCATTAATGATGTAGACTAAAAGTTTTTGGTGCTAGTTCTCAAAATTTACAAGATCCCTCAAACACGAAAGCCTCGTGATGGCAAGGCTTGAATCAGACATGTTGGAGCCTTGTTGGGCTCCAAAGTAAAGAAGAGCTTTAACTGATGATGAAGTTGAATCTTCTAGTGACAAAGTTAAATTTCTGATTTCAAGGTTGAATCTTCTGAAACAAGGTTGAGTTTACAGGACCTTTGTTAGATTTTAATTTGCTAGAACCTTGTTGAGTTCAGAGAAAATTTTCACATGTGCTTTGTAATGCTTTTTTGCATAGTGATAGGTTAGAAATATAGGTCCCTCTCTAATTTCTCCTTCATGAATTGACTCTGGTACTCTTGTCACAATAACTTTCAGTCACTTAAGAACTTAAGTCATTGCTCTACTCAAGTTCACTGGAATATTTTCATATTATTTAAAGAATGACAATTTATCAACTATTTGTTATTCATGTCCACTCGTTGTTTTCATGAGACTTTACATCATCTAATTATAGTTTAGAGAATGTCATTTTCCCCCTAACCTGGTATCTTACAGCGTTATTTTTTTTTATCATTCTGAGAGATTTGGCTTCATGGAAATTACGACTTGCTCCCTAGTTTTATTTCTATTTTTTAATTTAAGAAACCCTTTACCTTCAACTACCATTCAATCCTTAAGAATAGGAAATTATAGATAAATAAAACTTTTGATATCAATCCCTAAAAATACATGATTTCATCGATTTAATTTTTTTATGGTTATCCCTAAAAATATGTGATTTTTGGAATTTTGGATGTTAATCCCTAAAAATATGTGATTTCATTAATTCTTTTTTGTTTGTTTTTTAAAAAACAAAATATTTAATTTTGATAAAGTTTATGATTAATCTAGGACATAAAATATTGATTAAACTAATTCTTTCCTAACAAATAAACCCTAGATAAACAAATCAAACCCTTCAAATAGGGCTTCAAGTTCCTTTTCATTCATTCATTTGTCATTTAAGCAAACAAAAACATCCATGCAACCCATAACTCTTCATGTTTAATATAATAAAGGATAAAAACCTTAAAAAATTAAGAAAGAAAACATGTAGAGTATAAATTACCACACAAAAAAACTATAAAGAAATCAACTTTAAGTCTCCAAAATATATATTTCCAAGTTAAACATGGCATCAAAAGAATAAAAACCCCTAGATTATAAGAACCTTATTTTCATATTTTCCCAAATGAAAGGACACACTTGCTTTTTAACCACTAGATAGAGCATTCCCATACAAAAAAAAAAAGGACATATTTAAGATTCAAAAGCATTCTCACACACAACATTTCATGTCTTAACCTTGTTTAAAGAAATATAAGAAATTTTTCATGCCATATTTTCCCATGATCCACAACATTAACATTTCACTACAACATTTAATAGTTTTATCGATGGAATTTTTCTGTCGGCATAAGATTACCATTTCATCAATGAAAATTTTGCTGATTAATTCACCTACAGAATTTGTCTGTTGGTATACCATTCATCAGTAATTCCATCATCTGTCACTAATTTGTCAGTAAGAAAAAAACCACCGATGGTTTTACAGACAAAAAATGCGTGCCAAAAAAAATACCCACTAGAAATATGTCGATGGAATTATTCCATCGGCATATTTTCGTCAGTGATATTAGCATGTGCAGTATTTTTTTCCAACTCTCTGACAAATATAGATGGATTGAGTTTTTCCGTATTACCATCAGTAAATCACCGACAGAATTAGTCCATCGGTGATTGTGGCATATACAATAAATTTTTTCCAACTCTTTAGAAAATACCGACAAACTATATCCGTTTGTAATATTTAAAAAATATTTTTAAAAATAAAATTGTATAGAATAATTAATATAAAATTATATAGAATAATCAAAAAATAGTTTATCGATTTTTTTGCTCACCCCTAGTATATACCGATGGAATAATTCTGTCAATATATACCAATGGTTTTAGCGAGTGAATTAATTTGGTCGGTAAATATCACGGAAAAATACGAACAAAAAAATTCTGTCAACAATTATGTTTGTGTTCGTTGAATTTCTAGTAGTGCTTCATGCTTAATAAGTGTCAACTTTTGTCATTTAAAAGCCACAAATTACTTCTACAAGGGTTATTTGGATTAACATAAACCCTAATAAACCTTTTTTATTATTTTTTACAGCAATAAGAGCACGTAACGATCTTCATTGGTGACTTCAAATGGCCAATCTTGGTTCAAATCAAACAACGAAACCCTAATCATCCTTTTTTTATGGTTTTCTTCACAAGAATAGCTAAAGATCATTCATTTTTCATGGTTATTAGTTTCCAAGACTTGTATTCCAAATTTCTTTCACCCATGTTAGCATAAAATATGAACTTAAAATAACAAACCCGTAACAATACATCATACTTTAAGCAAGGTTCATTTTGATAGGTTTTTGTATTCCAGTGTTAATATCATGGTTTGTATTCTCTAAATTTAAAAGTCATTAACTCAAATTTCATTGATATGAAACAACTACAAGAGGATCAAATGAATAAAATTTAATAGTAAAAAAAAGGTTAAAAACTCACTTGGTATTGTTGAGGTTATTGTTGTTAATGTTCTGATGGTATTTTTAAAAACTAAGATGCTGCCATTGTTTTAAAATATGGTTGACACCTTCTAAAATCATTATTTTTTCTTAGGGATCTTTTTATAATTCAAGAACTTTTTCAACTTTATGAATAGGCTTCGAAAATCCTTGACCAAAGATGCTTTCCACTGCAACCTGGTTTCTGCTACTTTTATTAAAAACTAGGATTGGTTTTAACATCTAAGAGTGTTTCTATGGCATTCAAACTACTAATGAAGTCTTTTAAACATGTATTTAAAGTCCATGGTTCTCTCAAAGATGGAAAGAAGAGTTATTGTGGCTAGGCTACCATGTCTGCAAAAAGATGAAAGTCCATTGTTAATGTTTTTACAACAATTCCTTTTTTTTATTTCTCCATTCTTTTCTATCTCTCTTTTTCTCATATTTTCTCTCTCTTTTTTTTAATATTTTCTCTTTCTTTTATTTTTTTGTCATTCCATCACCTTTCTTCTTTTTTTCTATTCTTGACTGTGAATTGTGAAACCTATTTATAGGCAAAGATGGGGGGATTTTGGGGTCTTGATCTAGCAAAACCAAAACCCACTTGAATCTTTAGTAGACATCTTAGTCCTTGATTCGAATTAACTCTTGTTATACCCCAACTACAAGGCTGGCACTAAAAGCATTATTTTAATTTGAAGTTTTGCAAGTTATAGTTGCAGACCTTACAATGTTTTTAGCTAGTGTAGGCAGAGCATTTAAGGGCTAAAAACAATTAGAACAAAGGTTGTAAGGGAGGTACAAAGTTAGGGCTGAAGGGAGTTTTGTTTTTATCTTGATGGGAGGTAAAATATAGAGTAATAGAACATTAAAGGTCCCCTCTTATTATGAAAGAAAAACCCCATAATTCTGAGGTTGAAGAAGAAACCAAATGACGCATTGTTATTTTCTTATTTAATTAGGTCTTGTAATTCTATTTAAACAATATCGTTTTAGACTATTCATTTTTTATCCTGGAATTTCAACCCCTTCTTGATTTTAGTTTCTAGCTTCACATGTTCTTAATTCAGCCCTAAATTAAACTATTACCTTTAAGATGCTTTCCATTATCACCCTTGATCCAATTTAATTTGGTCTTTATAATTTGATGTAATTTGTAGTATAGTTCTTAGATCCCTAATTAGTGTAATTTGGCCAAATTTATTTTCAATCTCAAATCTCTCTTCAATTACATCCTTGGTTGAGTTAATAAGACATTTTAATGTCAATATCTTTTTTATTTTGATCATTGGACCTTTAATTCTTTTAGTTTTGGTCAAATTAACTCTAAATATATATTTTTAATTAAGCTCCTATTTGGATTAATAAGCCCCCATAATTTTTTACCTCTTTTTATTTTGGTCAATGGTCTTTTAATTTATTTATTTTTGGTCAAATTGACTCTAAATGTTAATTTTTTTCTCCAATTAAGCCCCTAATTAAATTAATAAAGACCTCAAAGTTATTTCTCACCTTTTTGTACCCACTCTAACCTAGTTCTTGTTTTTTTAAAAAAAAATCATTATTTATCTGATTTGATCCCTAATTTTATTTGTCTTTATTTTTTATTATTTTATGATTTTTTTTATTTTGATAATTTTTAAAAAGATGTCTTTTTTCAAAACTTTGTCCAATTTTATTTGCAAAAATACTTTGATGTAAAATTTTTAGTTTTGAAAAGGGTAAAAATTAGGTTATGACAATATCAAGTCTTCTTGTAATACTCATCAATGCCAGAATTATATAATTTATTATATCAACTACTTCTATACCATCACTACTCCATCTTCATTGATAGTGGCAATGTTTTTTTTTTATAAAAAGAAAATTATTATTGTTGATATTTTTTTTGTTATTATTATTATTATTCGCAAACCCTTCTTTTATGTCGAGCATGGTTATTATTATTTAAATATATTATTGCTACAACTATCATATCTTTCACTTCCTCCTTCTTTTCCACCATCATCAAAATCACCCTTATTATTTTTACTATTATCAACATAAATAAAAGCATTCTTGTAATCATCATTTCTTTTCATCTTAGAAACTAGGCATTAAAAATTTTAAATTTCATTCGTATTCCTTGTTATTATTCTAAACACATTATTAAAACTAAAACGTCATTATGATTCCTCTATTCCTATTTTGAGTCTTTCATTTTTTATAACTAAATAGTACTTAATGATCATGAATGTTACAATTTAGGATTTCGATAGAGAAGAATCTCTCGTAATTATGTTGAAGTCGTTTTATTTCATTACAAAATACACATTGATGTTCGTATCATTGCTATTTGGGATTTCAAAAATCATTAAATATTTTGTCGTGCATTGAGGTATCATTTACTTAAAGTTCATTAAATTCGAATGCTTTAAGTTTTTCTCAAAATGAGAATATCTTGATTGTTATAGTTTATGATTTCATTACAAAAATCTTTGAAAACTATGTCAAATGTCTTTTAGTTATAAATACACATTAATATTGTTGTAGGGAACATCTCACTTGGATGATGAGGATTGCTAGGATAAAAATATGAAAAGAGGTTGTTATCTAGTTTTATAATAACTAAAAAGATTATAGGTAAGAGACTAGTTATGTCAAAAAAAAGATATTAAAATCACCCTAAGACATTCTACCTAAGACAAATTGCTCAGTATTTGTTTTTAATGATAAAAGGATACTTATTGTGCTTATATTAATAATTTGCCTAAAATGGTTTATGCATGTTTATCATTGATGATGAAAAGCTACTAGGACCTAAAACAATAATTTGAGATATGGGCCTGGAAATAAGACTTAATCCTTAGTTTTGGAATACGTGCATTGGGCCTAAAAAGATGGTGAGTAATACATTAGGCTTTGGCCTAATTTTCCTGGCTATGTTTAAATGGAGCTTGGAGATCGTCAGTCACACTTAATTGGTCTTTGTGGAGTCAAGTTGACCCAACTTAGGTTCACTCACCATGAAAAAGGTGGTGTATCCTAACATGTGAGAATTCATAAACAAGCATTTGCACACATTAAAAAAATTTAAAAACCCATATTTACAAACAAAAGTTTAAAGAATATTTATTGGTATATATTTTTTATATAAAATTGAATGTTGTCACCTTGAAGATCACTGCGCCAATAGAATGATGGTTTAATGTATGTTAGATATGTCAATCAAAAAGGTATTGCCATGAGCACCCTTCAACTCATATATCTAGATTTATTATACACACACACTACATTCAATATCTTCCAACTTCCAAGAAATAGAACATATTTAAGGATCATACTATTCCTTTTGATTAGATAAAAATACACATAAATTAAAAAAATAAACAAAAAATATTTTTTTATATTTTTATATGAAAATAAAAGGCATCAATATCTGAGTGATAAGATATGTTTAAGACTCGTAGTATCACTAGGTTGATTCTTTGATAAAAGAAAAACAAACAAACAAATCCTTTTTTATATGAAAATAATCCTACCGTTTATTTTTTAAAGAAAAATTATTAAAATTCACACATAAAATTAATTATATCCATACACCAAATCAAATGCATCCACACACAAAGTTAAATATTTTACAACTCATCCTCCCAACTCTATTATGGAGTATCAATTCTAACTTTATCACATCAAAAAATAATTTCATTGTGCCTTCATAACCCTGGGGTTGCTAGGCAATGCCGCAAACCCCAACACTTAAATATTCATTCTTCAAAATAAATACAAAAAAAATGATAATACATTAGAAATTATTCAAATAAACAAAAAAATCATTCAAGATTCGAAAACAACCTTTAGTAGATGTCGAGCTCGGGCGAAAGCTGCTGTAACTAGACTAGAATAGTGGCGGTGCATGGATATTATGGGTGAAATATGGCATGTGTGATTCACGCATCAATGAGTTAGAGCAGTGTGAGCCATTCGATTGAGTGCACCTTGTTGTCTTCTTCCTTTCTACATTGACAGTGATGTCTACCGCCACTTGAGGAGAGGGATCAACATGGGGAAAGCTTCGAGTTTTCTCTCCCTTTTGTTGGCATGAGAAGGGTTGTTGCATGAGGTGGTTGTGTCATGTCTTCTTTTAATGGTGTGGTGGCACTAGTGGTGATCAATGGGTGTCTTATTCAGTGTTGTTTGGGGTTTTACGCGGCGGTGATTGCTTGAAGAAATAAGATGGTATATGCATGTGGTGTGAAGAAAGAGAAAAAGTTTTTTCTCTTTTGGTTTTTTAATTTTTTCTACTCTGCATGCTTTTTTTTTTTTGCATTTTTAGGTGAATTTAGTTCTTTTTCTCTTTTTGCTACTTTTTCGTTTCTCTCCAGTTTTTTTCTTTTTGTTTTTCCTTTATGTTTTTTTTTTATAGCTCCTTCTCTGCTATATTTTTTTATCTCTTCTTCTTCCTTATCTCTTTACCCTGCAGTTGATTAGAGAGGGGTCTGAATTTTCATGTTTATTTTAGTTTTTTTTACCTCCCTTGCCTATAATTTCATTCACTATTTATTGTTTTTGTGTTTTTTTTTTTTTTTGAAAACCCTATTAAAAAACAAGAGGTCAAAAACATGTTATTAAAAATATAATATATAATTTTGTAACATTGATATCTAGCCCTAACAGTCTGTTTGGAAGTATGGTTGCGGTTATTTTCCAAAGTGTTTTTCGTGCTGAAATATATCAAAATAATATTTTTTTTAAAAAAAAAAAATTATTTTTGAGATCAACTTATCAAAACGATCCAAAACATAAAAAAAATTAATTTTTAACAAAAAAATTAATTTTTTTAAAAACACAGGTACAATCATGTTTCCAAATATAGCTTTAAGTTTGTCTCGATAAGTTAAAGGACCGTGATTGTTATATTTTAAGATTTTGTTACAAATAGTTTTGTTTAGATACAGAATATATTGTTTTGAAAAATTGCTATTTGGTATTTTGGATTCAATTTGTGAGATATATATATATATATATATATATATATATATATATATATATATATTGTTATATTAAGTTTATGAAAAATCATGATTATTATGATTTAGGCTTTTGTTAGTAAATCATTCAAAACTGTGATGAAACGGTCATGTTTTGCTATATAATACCATTAATTTATTATTCTTGTATTAATTTATATAATACCCATTAAATTAAATCAGATTGTTTTTTCTCAGAAAATGTTATACTATCAATGAGCATTTGTGGCGAATGATTTATGGTATCCACAGATATTAAACAATTGATTAAGCATGGAAAATAGCAGTTGACGCCTCAAATTGTATAAAAAAATTTATATAATTTGTTTTTTAAATATAACATTGCTCCAATTCTTTCGCCCATTCATACTGATACAACTAAATGAAGGACCCATCATAAATTCTGGTGCCCACATACAGGGACTTAATTGAATAAAACTTTAAATGCTATTATGTCAAAAAGGAAGAGGATTGAATTGTAAGTTCACCATCACCCAGTAAGAACATTTCAATTTTTTTCCAAATGCCCTTTATTTTTATTTTTATTTTTGTAAAATCAAGTCATATTTTAAAAGTTTAAACCTAAAAAAACAAATAATAATAACCTGAAATATTATAATTCAAAATAATTCAATTAAAAAAGTTGATTTTGTTTTTCTTGAATTTCTATTCAAGATACGCCTGTTTGTGATTATTTTTTAAATTGATTTTTAATTAAATATATATTAAAATAATATTTAAAAAAAACGATCTAAAAACATTAAAAAATTTAATTTAAAATTAAAAATATATATTTTTATTTAAAAATATTTTTAAAACATGAAAACAAATAAGATTTTATCTCATTACTCCTGCATCTTGTTGCAGACACAATCTTTACTTCTTTAGTCCGAAACAAAGGGGAAACATCGCTTTACATACAAGACTAACACTCAACAATGTCTCCTATGGTACCAATCCAACAACTCAACTCTCACCTACAGTACTTGGGAATAAAACCACAACCTTGTTCTGATCAACGGTGAAATAAATTTACAGCACAAACCAAAAGGTTACAATTTTACTTCTTAGATTGTATAAAAGCTTACATATTTCCTTTTAAATTAATGGTTGATATCAAGATTGATACCAAATTGTGCTGATAAGGAACCCTTGTAAGCATTTGATACAGCAACCACGGTTTCAGATAACTTGATTTTCGACTCTGAGATTTTGGACTCGATTTGTTCTTTGCATTTTGAGACTGAATCAACCAGAGCAAGAAGTTCAACGGCCTGCATCTGAATTTCTTCTTCACTTGTTTTGATTGCCTCCTGCAACTTTTGTTCGGCAGCCTTCATAGAAAACACAGGGCTTTAGCAGCTTTTAACCCTAAAATCTAAAGAAAATCATTCTGCCACCAGGTTTTTAAGCACTTCCCAGCAATACCAAAATCTTCGACTTTACTGTTAGAAGAAACAGGCGAGTCAAAAGGCCATACCTTTAAAATTTCTGCTGCTTCTCTTTCCAAAACATCCAAGTTATGAGCCTCTATCTGAACATCCTCTATGAGCTTTTTAGCTTCAGCTGCACATCTAGAAGTGTTGTCCTCTGTTTCTTTCCTTGACAAGTTCAACTGAGCTTCCATCTGAGAGAAATGATTTGTTCAGGATTAGGTGAATCTTATGATCCCTCCATTAAAAAGCAAGCCAGAGAAATCTATTAAATACATGAGATACATTAAATAAATGAAGCTGAGCTATGCAACCTACAAGCCATAATTCAAAATGGCAATTTCAACATGGTTTCAAAAATTATGAATTTCAATAACTGAGCTAAATTGAACTGAATTCATAGAAGAAGCAAACCAAACTAAATGTGATTGGTTGGTTTGATTCCTTTCATGGTTTCTGTTTATGAGATTTTGGTATTTTTTTTAATGGTAGATCACCTTAAAAGCCTATTAAGTTCCCATTTTTGTTAAAAATATATGATACATTGATCTAAAATTAAAAGAAATACAGTTCACTTGGGTCAGTTCAGTTTTATTTCTTTGAAACCAAACTGAACTGAAATATTCTTTTGAAACCAAATAGGAACCTAAATAGAAAAACAGAAGCATGAAGTCGAGTAGGTTTCTTTTGAAAATTCGGTTTCAATAGAATGTTTCTTACCCCAACTTTTGCAATATTTAAACTGGTGTAGAACCACCAACAACAGAACCAATTCTCTGGAAGAACACTCAGTTTTATTTTTTTGTCAATATTCAACGTTACTTCAAGTCTAGGTGGAGTGCTTATCGGCACCAAAACAAATAAAATAGGAAAAAACTAATAACAGTACCGATCCAATAAGGAACCTAAATTCCTAATTCAACTACTAAATAATAAATACTAATGCTGCTACAGGTACTAAAAATCCAGAGTAATCATCCAATGTTGTAATTCTATATAGTCAAACAATAATTCCCATTGTTGTCCTTCTTCAGTCCCATCACATATGGATATCACTATTTTCTGAATTTGCGATAGCAACTTCATGGGAAAAGTGAACATGCAATAAAAAAAATGAAAAAAAATGCAAAACACTGCCTTTGGATGAAATAAAGGAAGATAAATGATTTTACAGAGACCATGTTCTCAACTCTTAAGGTATCTAATAAAATATAAAAGATGCAAAAGCAAGCAACGATTTGCACAAATAGTGTTTGACCTGGATAAAGATACCCAACAAATACCATTTTGCTATTCCCAAAATATTCATATTCATTGTAAGAGAAACATGATGAAATAATGTATATAAGCACTCTAAATTATAGGGGAAAGTGAACAAAGCAGTATAAACACCCAAGGAGAACATCTATGGCAACACAATTCACCAATAGACTGGTTATGATTCCAATGAACACTTTACTTCTACCATCTTGAGATAAAATTTCCTACTTTGTTTCTCTTCTCAAATTCTATTAGATACTTTTCCTGGTGTAATTCAACTAGTATTTCCTGTAAAACAGGGTCACTTGCTCGGCCATTTTCTCAGTCATAGCCTCATAGGTGCAGCATCTTTGCCACTAACAACAAATGACAGTGGCTATTACTAATTTGTTGATGGAATAGTTGAAAATTTTGGATAAGATCACATGAAACAGAAATCTTTGACTGCAAAATAAAGAGATTACATGTATCATAAGTGCACCTAAAAAAAGAGCATAGAGAACAAAATCAAAAACATGAGACCAGGGCCCTTACAATTATACACCTCAATGGAATCAAGGTCAATGTTGAACTAAATTATGCTGCAACAACTGGCCATTCACAAGCTACGTTTCCTCCATAGTGGGGTGGGGTCATAGAATGGAGAATTTGGGGACATTCCTAACATTCAAGGATTTTGCATGAAGTGGCTACTGCCAAGAAATCAAACCTGCACCTTGTGGTTGCAACACCAAGACTTCTACTAATGCCATGATTATGTGAAACTAAGGAAATTGTAGCAGTAAAAACTTTTCCTTTCAATGATATGTGAAAAGGAGCGGGAGCACAATAGAGAAATTCCATTTGAGAAAATGCACAAACCTGAAGTGTTAGTAAAAAAACAAGACGGCCTCCAACAGGACAGTTCCTTGGTAGAGTAATCACTAACCCGGGAACGCTTACTGAGGAGAGACCATCACACTCGTTTTGTAAAAAAAAAATATAGTGGTTTCAGATTTCAGTCTCATTGTAAGAATCATGCTACATGGACTCGGAAATAGGCATCAGATGTGTTGCTACATGACCAAGTGTCTACTTTTTCTCTCTTCAACAGATTTTCTAAGATGTTGTGCATCCAGTTAGGATAGCTTTGCGACTATCTTAATTTGCAAGAAAACTTCTCATTAATGAAGTGGGATCCAGGTATGTTAGCTCATGTCACATACCTTTAAACAATGGCTTTTTCATTGATACAGATAAGTCATCAATCACCAAAGTTTTCAGGGGGGAAGAGGGTAGAATTTGTTGTCTATAGTTGAAACCAAAAGTGCATAACTCCACTTGCATTAAGATTTAAGCATAATATACCACACAGGCATAGCATAAATTACACCCCAAACTGTAAAGACATAGTTCTAATGAACTTACTTCATCAATATGCGATTGAAGTGTGGAGGTACGATTTCTTTTTCCCTCAATCTTAGCAGCTAATTCTGATGACTGTTTTTGAAGCAAAATCAACTCTTCCAGTTTTGCCATAGAACTTCCCTTTACAGCAGCAGCAAAGGATTCAAGCCCAGGCTTAATTGTGGTTTTGTAGTCAAGCCCCATGATCTCAGAAGCTGTGGACCCATTGGCATTAGGCACATATTGATAGCCATTTCCAAGCTTTAACCTGCAACCGTCAACATGAAATCAGATGCAG
>Ga0325414_1005107_pt1 | contig 13816 bp, 13 predicted proteins | sample PopdelMetagenome_8_FD_206183 | JGI IMG/M metagenome (GOLD analysis project Ga0325414, IMG submission 206183) | Populus deltoides microbial communities from Bellville, Georgia, United States - Leaf-PdKOR-R3 | ecosystem: Host-associated > Plants > Phyllosphere > Phylloplane/Leaf | place: USA...
ATAATCATTTTTTTAATCATTTTATAAACAAACCATAATTGAAAATAACATGAGAAGGAACCCAATTACTTATTATTTCCACATTTTTTAAATCTAAAAAACTCAAGATTAAAAATTGAAATCTTTGATTTAATGAGGGGAGAGTCATGATAATCACAAGAATCAGAAGAGAAAAAAATAATTCTCTTACAACCTTTTTATATATCCTGGTTAACTTAGATTGAATTTAAACTAAAAATTTGACTTTCACATTTTTGTTGATTGTTGTCTCATAATAAAATAAATTTAGTTTTTTGAATGAATTTAGCTTTTATATATATATATATATATATTAAAAGAACTCTAAAACGCGTGGGGAAAGCACTGTAGCTTCTCCACGCAACTTTTTTTTTTTTTTTGCACTCCTCACGTAACCTTTTTGTATTTTCCACATAGTTATTATTATATTATATCTGTTACGGATGTCGAAAAGTGAAGATTGGTTCTGTAGACGGTCATGGTGATATGCTTGATAAAGGTTAGCTTTCCCTACGTATTTGTTTTTTTTGCTTATTTTCTCTTTTTTTTTTGTCTTACATTTTTTTTCCTTTTTTTTTTCCCCAAAATTCACTTCTTCTTCTTTTTTTTCTTGTTTTTTAAATTTTCTTGTTTTAATGCTTTCCCTACGTATTTTTTTTTTTTGCTTATTTTCCCTTTTTTATTGTCTTACATTTTTTTCCTTTTTTTTTCCCCAAAATTCACTTCTTCTTCTTCTTCTTTTTTTTTTTGTTTTTTTAATTTTTTTGTTTTATTTTTTTTTAAAATTATCTTTTTCAATTTTTTTAAATATCGAACTAGTTGAGAATTTAACTTCGTAATTTAAAAAAAAACACTGTGGATTGCTACAGTGTTTCCCCCACATGATTTTTGTTTTGCTTTAGTGTTTTTCCACGTGTTTATTTTTTTAAAATTATCTTTGTCGAATTTATTTTTTCAATATTGAGCTGGTTGAGAATTTAGCTTTAGCTTTCCCCACATGTTTTTTTTCCATTTTTTTTGTTTTTTTTTTCCAAAATTGTCTTTTTTTTTGTTTTATTTTTTTTTTCAGAATTATTTTTGTCGATTTTATTTTTTTCATATTGAGCTGGTTGAGAATTGAACTTTGTAGTTTTTTTCTTTAAAACATTGTGGATTGCTACAGTGTTCCCCCGCATGTTTTTTTTTAATGATTTTTTTTTCAGAATTATCTTTGTTGATTTTATTTTTTTTATATTGAACTGATTGAGAATTTAACTTTGTAGCTCTTTAAAACACTGTGGATTATTATAGTATTTCCCCACATGATTTTTGCCTTGCTACAGTGTTTTTCCATATGCCTTTTTTTATCGATTTTTTTTAAATTGTCTTTATCGAATTTATTTTTTTTATATTGAACTGGTTGAAAATTTAGCTTTGTAGTTTTTTTCTTTAAAACACTATTGATTGCTACAATGTTTTCCCACATGATTTTTTTGTTATGATTTTTTTCAAAATTATCTTTATCGATTTTATTGTTTTTAATATTAAGCTGGTTGAAAAGTACAACTGTAGATTTCCTCATGAAACACTATAGATTGCTACAGTGTTTCCCTGCATGATTTTTTTTTCTTTTCATTTTTTTTGTGATATTTTTAAAATTATCTTTGTTAATTTTATTTCTTTAATATTGAGCTGTTTAAGAATTACAATTGTATATTTTCTCACAAAACACTATAGATTGCTACAGTGTTTTCCTAAATGATTTTAATATTTAGCTGGTTGAGAATTTAGCTTTAACTTTCCCCACATAATTTTTTTCCTATTTTTTTTTCTCCAAAATTGTCTTCTTCTTTTTTTTTCATTTTTTTTGTTTTTTTTCAGAATTGTTTTTGTCGATTTTATTTTTTTTAATATTGAGCTGGTTGAGAATTTAGCTTTGTAGTTTTTTTTCTTTAGAATAATGTGGATTGCTACAGTGTTTCGCCACATGGTTTTTTTTCTTTTTGTATGATTTTTTTTTCTAGAATTGTCTTTGTCGATTTTTTTTTTTGATATTGAGCTAGTTGAGAATTTAGCTTCGTAGTTTGTTTTTTAAAACATTGTGAATTGGTATAGTGTTTCCCTAAATATTTTTTTTATGATTTTTTTCAAAATTATCTTTATTGATTTTATTATTTTTAATATTGAGTTGGTTGAGAATTACAACTTTAGATTTCCTCATGAAACACTATAGATTGCTACAGTGTTTCACTGCTTGGTTTTTTTTCCTTTCATTTTTTTATGATTTTTTCCAAAATTATCTTTGTCGATTTTATTTTTTTTAATATTAAGCTGGTTGTGAATTTAGCTTTGTACTTTTTTTCTTAAAAATATTGTGAATTGCAACAATTTTTCTCCATATATTTTTTTTCTACAAACCCACAACAACGCACAAGCATGCCACAAGCCCGCGACATCGCGCAAGCATGGCATCTAGTGTGTGTGTGTGTGTGTGTATATATATATTGTGAAATTGAAAGATTCCAAAATTCTATTTTTTCTTAACATCAGAGCAATATGTAAAATCATTCTTTCTTTTCCTTTAAATTAATAAAAGTTGCTATTGTAACAATAACAACAAAAACAGAAGACGATGGCAACACCTACCGATTTAGTGGAACAAAATCAACAAGGTATTACTGCTATCCTTGAAGATTTAACTACAAGAATGACTTAGCCTTTGACTCAGAATCAGACCCCAACCTCAGCAATGACATATGATGCTGCTTCTACATAGATTGATTGATATCAAATTTGATGGTACATGTTAAAACAATTCAATTAACACAAAAATAAATATGAACATGAAAGAGAAGGAAGCTAGAATTCTCCTCAATTGATTTGTATTATTGTTCTTGCTTTAATCTAAATACAAAGAGCTCATAAATAAGTTAAGTTGAAAATACTATTCTACCCTTAATAAATAAAACAAGATAAATATATTTTTTAATATCTCCCCTCAAACTCACGATGCGGCAACTACAAGCATCGAGAGTTTGTCAACTAGAAAACAAAAACGAGAAATGGAATGCGACTTGGTAAAGAAATCTGCAAGGAAGAAGAAATAAAAGGCAAAGTAATGGTGTCATGCTTGCATGATGACGAGTAAGATGACAATCAATCTCAATGTGCTTAGTTCGTTCATGAAAAACTGAGTTGTAAGCAATTTGAATAGAACTCTGGTTGTCACAATACATAGAAGTAAGATGAGAAAGTGAAACTCCCATATCTGCAAGTAATCAACGTAACCAAATAATCTCTTTGGTAGTAGATGTCATAGCACGAATTCTGCTTCGGTTGATGATTGAGAAACAATAGATTGTTTCTTTCAAGAGATGAGAGAATCACCTAAAAAGATACAGAAACTAGTAACCGATTTGCGATATGTGGGATCATTGCCATGATCAGCATCAGAGTATGCACGCAGCTCCAAGGAAGAGGTGGATGAAAGAAAGAGGCTCTGAAAGACTGTACCTCAAAGATATTGTAAAATACAAAGAACAGTTATCCAATAAACAGGAGTAGGAGAAGCAAAAAACTGACTAACAACATGAACAATATATGCAATATCTGGACGAGTAATGGTGAGATATACCAAACTCCCAACAATAGTACGATATAAAGTAGGATTTGTCAAAGGTAAACCATTAGAAGAAGAATATTGCGTTAACTACAATGAGAGTGTCTGCAGTTTTGTTATCAGTAAGTCTAGCCCACTCAAGAATATCGGCAACATATTTCGATTGAGAAAGAAGGTAACCTCTAAGTGAGTAAGCTACCTCAATACCTAGAAAATATCAAAGAGAACCCAAATCCTTCATTTCAAACTGTCTAGCCAGCTATGTCTTCAAAACTAAGATATCATCAAGATCATCACCAGTAATAATCATGTCATCAACATATAAGGACAAAATGATACGACTTGCATCAGTGCTCTTAATAAAAAGAGCAGAATCATGACTGCCAGAAACAAATCCAAGAGATGAGAGCACAATAGAAAATTCTCAAACCAAGCACGAGGTGTTTGTTTGAGACCATATAACGTTTTCTTGAGCTTATAAACATAACCAAAGTCATGTGAAACACCAGGAGGAGGCGCCATATAAACTTCTTCTTGAAGATCTCCATTCAAGAAGGCATTTTTAACATCAAGTTGTGAGATATGCCATTGACGAACCAAAGCTACAATAATAAGAGTACGGATAGTAGTCATTTTTACAACAGGGGCAAATGTCTCCTCATGATCCATACCATACTGTGGAGAGTATCCTTTTACAACCAACCTAGCTTTATATCGCTCAATAGACCCATTAGAGTTAGTCTTGATATTATACACCCAACGACAACCAACAACACTTTTACTAGGAGGTAGAGGAACCAAGTCCCAAGTATCTGTCTTATGCAAAGCAGAAAGTTCCTCATCCATAGCTTGCTGCCAAAGAGGATCAAGAATCGCCTCTTTATAGGAAGAGGGCTTAGAGAGACAATGAATAGAAGCTAAAAAGGAAATAAATGATGAAAAATAACAAGAATAAGCAAAATCTAGTAGTTTTGTGGACTTATGAATGCTTATGGATTGATGTAGAGGTGGATCCACAATCTCAGATGAAGTTTGGAGGGCTATAGATAAGAATGAAGCTTCAGGTGTGCTAGAGATTAAAGTTTAGTACATGCAAGATGATGAGTGCAAATTGGTCGAACATGGGAAAGGGTATCTGATGTACTAGGAACCTGTGATGGTATATTATCAGAATCCTCAAAAAAGGGATATATATGAATAATATCAGGTCATGTCAAGTTATGAGTAGTTGATGGAATAAAAAAAAAGGTATATGCTCAAGAAAGACAACATGATGAGACACATAAAGTTTATGAGTTATTGGATCAAAACAACGATACCCCTTTTTACCTTCACCATAACCCAGAAAGACACAAATAGCAGAACGAGAGGACAACTTACTACGTTCTGCATGAGGATGAAGAACAAAACAAGTACGACCAAAAACTCCAAAGGAGAAATAATCAGGAACATGCTCATATAACTTTTTAAAAAGAGACAAACTTGAAGTATGAGAAGATGAGACTGTATTAATCAAAATTACAGTAGTAAGGACAACTTCACCCCAAAACTCACTAGGAACAGAAGCAGACAATAAGAGAGAACGCGCAGTTTCAACAATGTGCCTCTATTTTCTTTTAGCAACACTATTTTGCTCAGGAGTATCTGTACATGAAGTTTAGTGAATGGTTCCATCTAAGGCAAACAACTAACAAAATTTATTAGAAGTGTATTCCCCACCCAAATCACACATAAAGCATTTGATTATAGCAGAATGCTGAGTTTTCATAAGAGCTTGAAATGCTGTATATATCTCATAGAATTCAAAATGTTATTTCATTAAATAAACCCAACAATAACGAGTATGATCATCAATAAATGAAACATAATATCGAGACCCTTCTTTTGTGGCAATAGGAGAAGGTTCCCATACATCAGAATGAATCAAATCAAAAGGTAAAGAAGAAACAGAAATACTTCGATAAAAAGGTAAAGCGAAAAATTTTACCAGTTTACATCCACTACAATCAGAAATATCACGAGTTTTCAAATTTTCTAAAGCTCTCGTGGATGCCAAAAATCTTAAATGAGAAAATGAGACATGACCTAGACGAGAATGATATAAATAAAAACTAGAAGATGAAGAACTCAAACGAAAGGAAGACAAATCAACAATAATAGTAGCGGCGGGGATGACAACTGACACTTTTAACTCATCCAAAATATATAGTCCATTCTCCCTACGGCCTGTCCCAATCAGCTTCTGAGACTGCAGATCCTATACACAACAAAAAGAACCAGAAAACACGACTAAATAATCACCAGAATCACATATTTGACCATCAGAAGCAAGATTCAATTTGAGGTTCGGAATAAAATAAACATTAGGTAGAGACAAGTGAGGTGTGACAACAGAACCAACACCTACTAAAGGCATGGGAGTGCTATCAGCAGTTATAACAAGAATGGAGGATGAAGGGGACACAAAGGTAAAAGATGAAGAATCTGGAGATATATGATAGGAAGCACTAGAATTTAAGACCTATTTAAAATGTGACATACCTGAGGAGCTATAAGGCAACTGACCTATGAAAGAAGAAGCAGACATTGCTTATGGCTGTAAGGAGAGAAACTTCTGAAATTGCTCAGCAAGAGTACTAGGATCGGCGATAGAGCTTGATGAAGCTACTGCTACAATATTATGGTATAGTGGTTTATAACTTTGAGGTGGTCTATGAGCATTAGGTTGTGACTGGCTGCCATGCTTCCAAGCTTGATTCTATTGTTTCAACTTGGAACACTAAGTGTTCCAATGACCTTTCTGCTTATAGAAACTGCACTCATCAAAGCCAACTCTTGTGTAAGGCTTATTCTGATGATTAAAGGATGGCTTAGAGGGTACCGCTAGTACAGAAGGATTTGAAGTAGAAAGAATTCCCTTTTCAGAATAAAACTGAAGACATATTTCTTCAGCCAATAACTCACTAACAATAGTGTCAACAAAAGACAATGAAGAACGATGCAGAATTGAACCTCTATGTCCTTCAAAATCACTGCGAAGTGCTGTTAAAAACTGTACCAAACGTTGCTACTCTCTACGCTCAATATAGGCACCACATACCTTTAATTGTGCCGATTCTGTAAGAGCCAATTGATCCCAAAGATCTGTCATAGCAGAATAAAACTCTTGAATACTCATATTCTTCTGATGAAGAGCTCGTATGTCATTCTCTAATTAATATTGTTTTGCAAAATTTGATTGCGTGAATAACCTTTGCAGATGATCTCAAACCTCTTTTGTTGTCTTATACTTCGCCAACTGCGTACCTATGGAATGCTCAATAGAATTGTTGATCCAAGTAATGATCTTTGCATTGTTTGCTTCCCATGTATCTATCAAAACAACAACCCTCTCCTCAGTATTCTTAGGTATCACATAAGTTCCACTAACATACCCCCACATCTTTTTACCCTTAAGGAAATTTCCCATTACATAACTCCAGTACGAATAATTATTTCCATCCAACCTCACCCTTACAGACTAAAGCGAATAATCTCTTTCAGTAGCCATAATTAACAAACAAACAGAACCAGAATGCAAAAGCAGTGAAAGACAAAGTACCAGATATCACAAATACTCAACAAATATCTTCTCGAAATTATACGATTACTCCAAAACATAACACAAATTGCAGCAGATAAAATACCAAAACAATTACAGAGACAGAATATAAATACCAAATTGCAGAAGCTGAAGGAAAGTCAAAATACCAGATTTTACAGAAGCGGAAGGCAAAATATCACTCAAAATTTTTTTTCAGAGTTGGATCTATAAAAGCTATGTTTGGGATTAAGCCTTGTTCCATAAAACCAGCTCTGATACCATGTTTAAACAATTCATTTAACACAAAAATAAATACGAACATGAAAGAGAAAGAGGCTAGAATTCTCCTCAATTGATTTGTATTATTGTTCTTGCTTTAACCTAAATACAAAAAGCTTATATATAAGTTAAGCTGAAAATACTATTCTACCCTAAATAAATAAAACAAGACAAATATATTATTTAATAGTACAAACTATGCTCTATGATCCCAAATTGTTGAAATATATATCTTAGGAAAAGATAAACTAGGATATATAAATGGTGACCTTCTGCAACCGGATTCGAATGATTCTACATTCAGAAGATAGAGGATAGAAAACTCTATTGTTAAGGGTTGGTTGATTAACTCAATGGATTGACCCCTCTCTAATCGACAACTATATTTGATTTTTAATTGCTAAACATGTATGAGAATCAATTGCTACAACATATTTTGATGGGAATGACAAATCTCAAGTATATGATTTAAAGAGACGCGTCACTCTAATGAAACAAAATGGAGAATCCATTTAATTATGCTACAATAATCTATAAGGCTTATGGAGGGAAATTGATTTTCGCTACCCAAATCCAACGAAGTGTGCAAGTGATATACAGAAGTATAACATCCTTCTTCAAGAAGATTGAGTTTATATTTTTCTTGATGGACTAGATGACAAACTTTATAAAATTAGGAGTTATGTACTTCTATTACAACCATTTCCAACCGTTGAGCAGGCGTATACTTATGTCCAAAGGAAGATATTAGAAAATCAACAGTTAAGAATTCTCCATTGTGTGATTTTTTTAAATTTTAATTGTTGATAGTTTTGTAAACTATTTAAATATCTCAAATATTTTCAGAGATTATAATTTTTTTATAAATTATTTTCTAGATTTATCAAAAATATCCATAATTTTAATGGTATGGCATTTTAATACATATATTATTGACAAATGATAATAGCTCTAGAAAATATTCATTTGTGTTTCATAGCCTGATAATTCTAGCCAGAGGTTTCATGAAAACTTTACTTTCGGGTTTGATTTCTGGTAACAAAATTGATTAAGCATTTTTTAAATTGATTTAATTTGCTAAAATCTTAATTAAACAGGAAAATAGGCAATTAATTGCATTGCTTATCTACCAAACCACCAAATCAGGAGCGGCTTATTCTCTATTTTGGGTGTGTTGGGCAGCAGTGTGCTGAACTTTTGGGATGGACCTCAGAGACTGATCCTCCCTGTTGTGGGATTGACTCTAACAATTTAGGGATGAAATTGTGCTCGAATTGAAAGCATAGGGACTGAATTGACATTCAGTTTGCTGCTATACAGGACGACTTCAGTTGTGCCTTGACGACAAACTGCAACAAATAATTTAATTGTTGTTTCTCACGCTATTTCCAAGGGACTCTAATTAGTTTTCCCACGCTACTCTCTTTTTAGAGATTTGACGATTTGATTTTTTATAAAAATTGAATTTTAACATCGATTCCTTTTAAAATAAAATTTATTAATGAAAATTTTGATTTGATTCCAAACAAAAAGACTTGTAAAAAAAAAACTAAATTAAAGTTCTAATTTTTAATTTATAAGTTAACACCTAGTATTCTTTGAATTTTATTTCTAAAGTCCCATATTATTCAAAAATTAAAAATAAATAACAAAATATTTTTTTTTAGAAAATCAGGGTTGGGTTTTCGAGTTTATTGTGTAATTATCTATATACATTTTGTATGGGAAATGAAACAAACTCAAGGCAACAGACATGTTTATTACAAACACATTGGAACTTGATCTTCGAAATCTGTTTTGTGGTTGCTTTTTACAAAGATAACACTAATAGAATAAACCATATCCTTAGAGAAGAGCACATGCTTAAGATCAACATTTCAAGAATATCTTAAGCTTCTGGGACTGCATTTTCATGAATGACAAAATGGAATTGTGAAAATGAAGATAAAAACAATTGATTTCTTAATCAACAAAAAAAATTAGAACTATCAACGAGAATTTGATCCTCATTTCACATATGTCTTTCGCAAATCAACCTATCTCCTCCTCATAACCCCCTCTTGTTGTTTCCTACATCACAACTCAGGTCAATAAATTAAAAACTCACACCCTCATCTTTTCCTTAATGGCGAGTGCAATTTGAGGCCCTTCTAATTGGTTATGATCTAATGAATTATGTCAATGGAGAATCACAATGCCCCTCTTCCGATGACACCCCACCGTCTAGCCACGATAAACTGTTGGGTTAGGTAAGATAAGCTAATTCTTAGCGCTACCGTCTAGCCCTTCATTGCCACAGCCAAAACCTCATGAGGCATGGAAAAAAGTATCAACTCTGTATGCAAGCAAATCGCATACAAGGGCAATGCAACTCAAGGAAGAACTGACCTTGATTTAGCGTGGAAATCGACCGATCCCAGAGTATCTTCATACGGTTAAAAGCTTGGCTAATGAGATTGCTCTCATTGATCACCCTATCTCCGACGACGACTTAACCCTATATGTCCTTCATGGGTTAGGTCCTGAATTCCGTGAGATCGCCACTCCTATTCGAGCAAGAGAAAAATCTCTTGCTTTTGAAGATCTCTATAATTTGCTTGTTGGGCAAGAGAGCTACTTGAGGAGGATAGAGGATGCTACATAGTAGCTCGTGGCTGCTGCAAATTTCACCAGCCATCGTTCTGGTTTCTCTCCAACCTAGCAACCGAGGGGAAGTAACATAGGAAATGGACCATCACGTCAACAAGGCCAGCACCGTTCTTCAAATGGCCCATCTCAAGACCAACGGTGTAACAACATTTCAGGCTGTCCTATCTCAAGCCACAGACTCTTCCAGCCAAAATGTCAGTATTGTGACCAAATGGGCCCACAACAAAGACCTGCCCAAAACTCCAATATTCTGAAATGACTACTAACTGTGCTGACACCTTAAATGGTCAAGAAAATAAATGGTTAATTGACTCCGTAACCTCTCATAATATTTTGGGTGATCTACAAAACTTATCCATTCACTCTGAGTATGACAACACTAATGAAGTTCTTCTTGGTGATGGTACAAGTTTGGCGATTACACATATTGGTTCTTTAGCTTTACCCACGCCTAATTTTTTTTTCATTTACATGATATCTGATGTGTTCCCTATATTCATAAGAATCTCATTTCAATTCATCACTTCACCAGACACAATAATGTTTTTCTTGAACTTCACCCACTTTATTTTCTTGTGAAGGAACGATCTACGCGGGCAATACTTCTAAGAGGTGCGTGTGAGAATGGCGTTTACATGTTTCCAAACTCATTGATAACTTCTTCCACTCCAAAATAGGTTGCTTATGTGCATGAATGAACTTTAATCGGCGGGTGGCACAAGTGTTTTGGACACCCCTCGATTAAAGTTGTTCAACATCTTGTCAATCTATTATCTCTTCATGTTTCCACAAATAAGTTCCCATCTTCATGCACTTCTTGTTTAACAAATAAAGAGCATTAACAACCTTTTGGTTCTACAAGTTTTCAAAGTCATTCTCCACTTGAAATTGTATACATTGATGTTTGGGGTCCCGCTCACATCACTGGGTTAAGTGGTGCACACAATTATCTTATTTTTGTGGATTATTATACCAAATATATATGGTTTTATCCAATGTTTGCAAAATCTCTTGTTTCTAGCATTTTTCCCTAATTTAAAATGCTTGTTGAAAAACGGTTTCAATCCACCATCAAAACTTTGTACCCGGACAATGGTGGAGAATTTCTAAGTTTAAAAAACTATCTGTCCGATCATGGTATAAGCCATTACACTACTGATCCCTACACTCCCCCAACAAAAGGGTGTTTCTAAAAGACGTCATCATCATCTTGTAGAGACTTACCTTACCTTGCTCTATGATACTTCCATACCACTCTCTTATTGGCCTCACGCATTCCAAACTGCCACTTATCTTATAAATCGCCAACCAACTCCTATCCTCTAAAACAAGTCTCCATTTGAAGTTCTTTTTCATCAACAACCAAATTATCTTAAATTGTGAAAATTTGGATGTTATACTATCCCCTCACAAAGCCATACAACACCTATAAATTTCAGCCAAAGTCCATTCCTTGTGTTTTCATAGGATACTCACAAACCCAAATTGCATATAAATGCATGGACCCACTAACAGATCCGATCTATTTGTCCAAACATGTGACTTTCAATGAAACCCAAAGCCCAGTTTCCACAAAACTCCCCCCTCCCCCGCCCACCCAATATCCAGAGCCCATCCACTTGACCACACCCATTTCTTCCTAAAGCCAAACACGTGCCCTAATATTTCTCCCACTGCTCCTCTTGTTCCTGCACAATCCTTCCTTTCAATCGACCATCGGAGTCATCAACGAGCTTGGAAACTGTTGTTGTCATCTCTGTGCTACCTCCATCTCTCTCTACTCCTCTTTATGACTCACATGAAACTAAGCTAGAAATAGTGCAAATAACTTCTGAAAAGATTAAAATAATTCAAACTAAGCTCAAGAAGTACAAAGTAGACAGAAGAATTATGTTGACCATATACGATTGGAATTGAAATTTGTTGATGGTGATTATGTATTTCTGAGAATTCCTCCTAACATATATTAGACCTTCGAAAATTTTGAAAAGAATTGGTGCAGTTGCTTATATGGATTAGCTCTTCCACCCAGCTTTTTCATCTAAACATCCAGTGTTCCATGTATCTCCGTGCACCATCACATATATTAGAAGTATCTCCGTGCTCCATCACATATATTAGAGCCATAAACAGTAGCATTTTAAGAAGATATGTCATGTGAGATTCAACTGGAGAGAATTGTGGATAGACAAATTAGAAAACTTCGTTCTAATGAGATTGCTTCATTTGAGTGATGAAGCAACACGAGAACCTGAGAAGATGATACGTAATAAATATCGTTATTTCTTCATTCAATCAAGCTAGTAAGTTTTAATTCGAGGATGAATTTATTTTAACAGGCGAGGAGGAAATGTAAACCCCACCCATAATATATAATCCATTAATGTTTTATATGTTGGCCCGTTAATTAGCTAGCCCATTTGTTATATACAGAAAGATAGAGGTAAGGAAGCACTTGAGGTCGTGGCTTAGTGGTCCTGGCAAGGATTTTCTGGTCTTGCATCCAGATTCGATCCTCTTTATGCATGTTTGTCACTCTCGTAATGTTTTACTTGTCTATTAGGCTTGTAAAGTGTTCAGTAGGTTCGGGGATTAGTCATGGTGACACCCCGGGTTATCAAAAAAAAAAAAAAAGATAGAGGTAAGGACATTGTTAGTCATTTTCTTCCTTCTATCTTTGTTGTAATGAGTAAATACCTTAAGAAATATGAATATTTGAAAGATAGTAGGTAAATATTGAAGAATTGTATGGAACGAATCATATTGAAATTATGGAAAATATGTTTTGGGGTTGAAGGTGGAAGAATTACAATTTGATCCTTACTTTTGGGAAATTGTGATTTTGTCTCTAAATTCTAAAAAACATTATAGTTTAGTCACTGGTTGTAAATAACAATTTTTAAGATATTTTTTGATAAATATTGATCATCTATTATCAAGTTTTATTTTTATTATTTAATTTAGAATTAATTTTATTATGCGTTTAAATGTGTTTAGTTAGGAAGCCTCGTATGCTGCTTCTTTGTAAGAAATTGGCTAAGGATTTTGGTTTACATATTTATTGAATAACTGTGAGTAATTTATATGAAATGTATCTTGAAATTTACATCAATTTTTTTTTTATCTATTATTAATGCTTGACGAATTTTTAGAAGACTGGGTTCTCCACTAACAGTGAAACTCCACAATTTAGCACGATAAAATCAAAAAGGTTGATGGTCTGTGGTGCTGATAAATGTAAGAACGGATCGAGAGATGAAATAGGAAAAACTCATGTCTGTTAGCTGGCAGCAGCGATCATTAGCCCTTTCCGCCCATGAAATCTCATAAACAATATATATATAATTATTTATGTTATAAATATAATTATTATTTTTATAATTCAAAGTATTCATATAAAAAATATTATTATTTTTATTATAATTCTAAGTATTAATATCAAAATTATTATAATTTGCATTATAAATATTATTGGATTTCTTAATATAATTATTTGTGTTATAAATATTTATTATTTTATTATAATTTTATGTATTAATATCAAAATTATTATAATTTGTGTTATAAATATTCTTGGGTTTCTTAATATAATTACTTGTGTTATAAATATTATTATTTTTATTATAATTCTAAATATTCATATCAAAAATATAAATATTTGTTTTATAAATATTCTTGGGTTTCTTAAT
>Ga0325414_1005109_pt1 | contig 13810 bp, 6 predicted proteins | sample PopdelMetagenome_8_FD_206183 | JGI IMG/M metagenome (GOLD analysis project Ga0325414, IMG submission 206183) | Populus deltoides microbial communities from Bellville, Georgia, United States - Leaf-PdKOR-R3 | ecosystem: Host-associated > Plants > Phyllosphere > Phylloplane/Leaf | place: USA...
CTTCAAATTGAAAACTACCGGCAATTCATGGAAAGAAAACAAATTAGCCTTGACTATCTGATGGCAATTATTTAAACACGGTTCGGTTTGGATAAAAATATCCAATCAATTCGAGTCTTTTTTAAATTCATTCAGTTGGCTTTTATGTTTTAAGAAATTAAATTGATTGGACTATTTTTAACAGGTTTTAATTTAATGAGCCTTGAAAAAAATTAAAATAATAAAAGTACAAATTTAATTAAAGGAAAACTTAATGTTGAATATTTATATATTTATCTATCATTTTGAATTTTAGAAGAAAGATTAGCCTTTTATTTTAGTGTTAATTAACATTAACACATTTTTTTAGTTTATTATAAAGCTAGTTATTTTAAATCAATACATACAGTTAGTTGAGTAAATAATACAAAAGATCAAATCATAATTGAGCTTTCATAGTAAATTTTCCATATAGTTATTAACATGATTTAATTATTATATGGTTGGCAATGATCAAATATTAACTAGGCAGCCAAAGACATAACAAAAAACTGCAATAAACAAATGCCACATGATTAAACAATGTAATTGCATCAAGAAATAAAGCAAACGGATAAAAAAATTAAGACTAAAAACAAGTTTGGCTTCCTTTAACATCATTTTAGTAGCATGCAGCATTGTGGTGTTCGTCCTTCTGGGTCAGGTTTATAAAAGATAATATACATATAAATTATATATAAAAAAGAGGGAAATAAGAGTTACCATCTAATTTACGGTCACTATAAAACCTTATGATTTACAAGAGTCTGGATAAGAAAATTAGTTGTGCAAAGAGATTCTTATTTTATCATGTTAAAACCTAGTCATTCTAAAAAACCTAGCAAAGTCTATTTAAAGTTTAAGAAAAGTCCTTTTTAGTAAGGAGATTCTTATCTTACCAGATTAAAAACTAAACAATCTAAAATCCTAGAAAAAAAGGTTTTTTGTTTGAAATTTTGACCAAATCCTAATGGATAATCACAAACTTGTTGTGATACTCATTACTTGATTTAATTGTTTTTGTATTCTTTCAAAGTATAATGAAAATGCAATTTTTATTTTTTTTTGTATAAAATATACTGAAAGTTTTAGAAATTTGTTGTATGCAGACAAAATTTAAATTTTTGAAATGAAGAAATGTTTTAGAAATTTTTGGAATTTTTTGAAATTTCAGTGAAAAATAAGTACTTTTAATACTGGGTCAGTATCTTACAGTATAAGTCTATAACCCTAATATTAAGTGAAAAAATTAAATAAAAACTGTGAGGGACCCAAAAAAATTCTGAAATGATCCCTGAAATTTTTTAGAATTTTTGAAAAATATTTTGGGCTTGATTGGGAAAAGCGTACAAAAAAATTAAACCTTGTTGGAAAATCACTAAAGCGTGTTTACCAGATAAACCCTTAATTAAAAATCAGAGACACAAAAAATATTTTAAGGCTGTGTTTGAAAAACTTGCCTTAAGAACATAAAATATATGTTTTCCTTTGATAAAAACTTGACTAGCCAAATATGCCTTTATGGCTGAAATGGGCTCGGCCCAACTACATGGGTTGGGCCTCCTGGCCTGAAGCCCAAGCTCAGAGACAAAACTCAAAAGAGGCTCAACCTAGCCACGTGGGCAACCCATAAATGTAATCCATAACAGAAACAACACAAGCGAAGATCAAACAAACATTTTTGCTTGAATCTGACGAAGAACATCATTGAAGAATCCAGATATGTGGGTTCTAAACCAGACCATATATGGAAAATCCACGGGTATAAGGAGGTTAGAAATCATTCAAGGATAAAAAATTTAGCATTTATTCACTTCAATTATCATTGAATCGTTACGATATGGTCAAAGAAGGTTTTAGTTCAAAAACCAAAACTTTAAGATTAAAACTTTAAAATACATGTTATTGCAAAGAAACCTAGATTATTGATGTTAAAAGAAACCTAGATTGTTGGCTAAAAGAGTCATGCAAAGTTGCTAGTGTAAAGAAATTGATCAAAATGGGTCCAAATCATGTAGCAAAAAAATATGTTTTCCAAGAACATTGCCTAGACAAAATATAGAAAAAATACAGAGAAAAACCTAGAAATGATGTCAATCCAAAAAAAAAAACACTAAAACTCAAGAAAAACAACCTAAACCTAGCAACCAAGGCCCAAACACCTAAAATTTTCTTAGACCGTCCAACAAAAAAAATATAGATTAAGAGGAAAACAATAAACAAAACCTAGGCTACCAAAACACCTATTTCTATGTATAAGCATTGTTTTATTGATTGTTTTTCACATTCTTAATCATAAACAACATGTATTTGGCCCAGGCAAGCCCATCAAAACACTAACAATAGTTTAAGAACAATAGAAACAAAACAACAATCAAACTTCGAAACATGCTACCATAAAAAGCAAACGCCCATTGCATTTAAACTAATAAAAGACTTTAAGAGAAAGCATAATGAATACTTAATGCAGAAGATAACAATGAAAACATAATGGAAAGAGAGGGGGTGTGCTCATTAAGCTACACCCCCTCATCAAAGTTGAAAGCTTACCTTATCTAAAGATATTGCCTCCTTATTATCTTTCCTCGAGTTGTGATGGTGTGTGTGGAAGTGGAGTTGTGTCTGAGAGTTGGTATAGAGCTTGGTAATAATGATGGTGATGGATGGTTCAAAATATAATCTATGTTTATACCCCTTTTTTTCTCTTCATTTCTCCCTATTTCATGGCCTTTTACATGAGTTTTTAAAGGGCCATAGACATCCTTTTAAGGGTAATGAGCTGGATCATTATCTTTCATTGATGTAGAATAATCAATCCAAGTAATTCATTGAGGCTAAGGGTCAGGCTTTGTAGTGTTTCATAGCCGACAAAACAGGTATACTAGTAAGCTTTCTGGTCAGAGTATGGGTTTTGGCTTCTTGTAATAGCACTTTTAAAGATGTAAAAGAGCTTTTATTTTGTCTAGGTAGGAGTACAACATGCAAGGTATGAGGGGGTATGTTCATTGTCTTGTTCGGGGAAGAGATGAGGGTGATTTCAGGTTTGGGAGGTAGCAATAGAACCAACCTTCTTGGGGTCTTTAAGGAAGAAGATCTACAGTAGCCAAATAACAAGTCAATCGACCCTCTTTTTATGTGTTTATTTATTTATTTATTTTGGATTTATCAAAATAACATCGTTTTGATAACTTTTGGCTAATTAGAGTTCTAGAATTGAGATTTGACCAAAAGTCAAATTAGTCCCTGATCTTTTGACTTCTTTTAATTGCACCCTTAATTACTTTAAAACTTTTTAATTTAACCCCTGTCAAACTCAAACACCAACCCTAAAGCTCAACGACTTTTTTATCTTGGTCCTTGGTTTTTTATTTATGTAAATTGATCCCCAATTGATCATTTAACTTTCAATTTTATTTCATTTGACCCTTAATTTCGCCAATTTCAATCCCTGAAGTCTTGCGCATTTTACAAATTGGTCCTTGGTTCTGAATCTCTTTAATTTAGACCTTAATTGACCCCCAAACTTTTATCTTCTTATGATTTCACCCATGATTTCACCCAATTGAGTTTGAAAAAATAAATAAATTTGGTCCTCTGAAATTTCAGTCTTCTCAATTAAGCCCAAATCAAGCTTCTAAACTTAATTTCTCACCAATTAAGTCCCTAATAAAAATTACTTTGACTCATTAAAAGTTCAATTAAGTTCTTGCACTTAATTAAATTTTTTAATTTGATCCGAATTAATTATTAAACTTAATCAAAACTTTAATTAGGCCTATAATTAATTCAGATTGGCCTGCTAGAGGTTTAATTAAGTCATCAGACTTAATTTTTATACAGATTCATCTAATAATCATTTGATTTGACTTTAAATCTATATTATCCTTCAGTCTTGGGCATATTGGGGTAGGATTGGGCTTTCAATTTTGTACAAAATTCTAGCTTAATTTCTTCATGCATTTGAAACCCTTCTCGGTCTACTCTTGCCAAGTTGTTAGTTTGTTTTTGTTTATTTTCATTTTTTTTTGTTGCTTTTCATTTAATAGGAAATGGTAATTTCAAGGAAAACCCAAAATTGAATTACGAAAATCAAAGCAAACTATGATAATTGTTCTTCTAACATGAATGTAACTCCATCATTTTCTTACTTTTTAAAGGCTACCTACACCATCTCCTACGCTATAATCTCTTATTAAAATTAAGCAAGTCGTACCCCAGGCATGCACACACACACAAAATGAGATCATCATTATCATAGACTAAATCAACTCCACTCTCCAAGCCAATTTGTTATGAGACCAAGGCTTGCATTTAGATAAAGAGTGAAAGGTCTAAAGAATTTCTAGGTCTAATATATATATATCGATCAATGACAATTTATGCTATAAGTTGAAATACAAATTGAAAATAGTATCAAAATACTTTGATCGGATCACAATGTGGTGAATACTTGAGCCAAATAATTCAAGATTATTTAAAAATAATGGAATTTTCTCACAATGAACACCTTCTAGAACACCACAACTTAATGGAGTTTTTAAAAGGAGAAATCATACCCTATTGGATATGATATGGTCTATAATGAGCTATACAAACCTCTCACCTTTTGTTTGGTGTTATGCCTTGTAAATTGCTGCTTACCTTTTAAATAGGGTTCCATCACAATTTATTGATAAGACTCCATATGAGATATGAAATGGTAATAGACCAAACCTATCACACTTAATGATTTGAGGATGTAACGCTTATGTGAAGTGTATATAATATTTGAAAATCTAGAAGTTAAGTCAGATAATTGTAAGTTTATAGGATATCTAAAAGAATATGTTGGATATTATTTCTACCATCATATTGAGCAAAAAATGTTTGTCTCAAAATATACTACATTTATAAAGAAAGAATTTGTTTTTGAAAGGAATAGTGAAAGGAAAATAGGAGTTAATGAAGTTTAAAAACCACAAACAAACATCCAAATGAAACAAGAGCCCGAGGGTTTAACATTTGATGTTAAGCCTGAAACTCAAGGAACACAAGAACTATGCAGAATGGTAGGACACGTCATACACTATTGAGATATCAATTTCTTATGAAAACTGATGATGAGGAATTGCTCATACTTGATGAGCCTACCAACTATATAGAAACAATATCTAATATTTAGATTCCAAGAAATGACTTGAAGCTATGAAATCTAAAATGGATTCTATGTACACCAACTAGGTATTGACTTTGGTTGATCCATCTGAAGGGATAAAACCCATTAGATGTAAGTGAGTCTTTAAAAGAAAGACCAAAATGGATGGCAATGTACAAATGTACAAAGATAGACTAGTTGCCAAAGGTTACAAATAAAGACAAGGAGTTGACTTTGATGAAACCTTCTTGTCATTAGCTATGATAAAATCCATAAGGACTTTACTTGCTATAACTGTATACCATGATTATGAGTTTTGACAAATGAATGCCAAAATAGCATTCCCAAATGGAAATCTTCACAAAGATGTGTATATGATGACACAACCTGAAGGTTTTGAATCTAAGAAATCTACCAACAAAGTATGCAAGCTACAAAAATCTATTTATTGGCTCAAACAAGCTTCAATGAGTTAGAATATTCATTTTGATGAGATAATCAAACAGTTTGATTTCATAAAAAAATATGGATGAACCTTGGAACTCCTGAAAAATTTTAAATTTGTCATTTCCGCACCACATATGTGTTTTTGGGAAACCCAACATGAAGGACCATACAACTCAACAACCTTTTTATGAGAACTGGGGTCTTAAAAAGAAACACCTGTAAAACATACAAGATTTAAAAAATTACCATAAGTACTTACCTCATCATGATCATTGTGTTGTATAACTATATGAACATAACCAATATCATTAATCCATTCTACATGCATATTAATTTGTGTCCTTATCAATTTAATATCTCCTCGTCAATCACTGATAAACTTTTCTTTTGGATTAATATGGATCATTTTATAATCACCACACATATAACAACTCCTTATATTTTTCTCTACCTTACTGGTATGACTTGCATAATATTATTAAATTTCATAATTCAAATACAATCATTAAAAGACATGACCAGTAGTTCTTCAACATAAGCATCTATATTATAGCTTTCAAATTCAAGCCTTCATATAACTTTACTAATTTTCAATTCAATTATATTCACATTCTTACCAAGGACCATTTATTCATCCTTTCGTATTAATAATTACATTTCAACATCAACTATAATATTGTATTAATTCACAGGTCTTCGTCTGAGATGGTAGACTATACATTTCCTTGATCTCCATCCGAGATGGAAAACTACTCATATCATTGGTCTAGATCCTAGAATCACATCCAATTATTATGTATTATTCATTCCATGTTCAAAAGATCCTAGAATCACATCCGATTATTATGTATTATTCATTCCATGTTCAATGGAATTTCAGCAGAGTCTCTCCTTAAAAAGAGACCTCCCCAAAAACTCAAACCTATAAGATCACAAAATTAGCTTCCACCTCATAAAGGACTAATCAATTTTATCCCTACATGACCTGATAACATTAGTCTTATAGGCCAATCGATTTTATCCCGGTATCAATCAATACCATTAGTCTTATAGGATACTCATTTATATCCATGTATCAACCAATACCATTAGTCTCATAGACTAATCAATTTCATTCTGGTATCAACCGATACCATCAGTCTCACATACTAATCAATTTCATCCTGGTATCAATCGATACCATTAGTCACTAATACTATAAATGTTAAGTATCAATCCATGTTATATCCTTAGTTTTTGATATTCAAGAAGTAATCTACGTTTAGGACCTTAAATTTAAAAGTTAATGCATGGATAAAGAAGCTAATTGATTGAACATCTTCTTAACTTCGCTTATGCGGCTGACTATAAATTACCCACTGCACAAACACTTGTGGCCGATACATTAAATTTTATGATCAAGTCTCCATTTCTTCATAGCCGACTTAAAGTTAACAATTTAAAGCCCCACTCTTGTGGGCGACTCCTATACATAAAAATACATCAAACATGTCATCCAAAGGACCTAGACCCTAGCCCCATATATATAACCAACTATCATGCACATAAACCATGTGTACCTCATTTTCCAATTCAAGTCTCTCAACCTAAGCCTCATTCATATGGTTGACTTTTCATACAACTCAAACATCATATAAATAGGAACTTATCAATTCAAGCCTCACTCATGTGATCGACTTCATGCATACAACATTTGTCTGAAGATAATCACCACATTAAGACTTCATTAGTTTTTATCAATTCATCATAACAAATATGTTCAAATCATTATCTTAATACTGAAAATATAGACTTATATAAATTGATATAAATTAAAAAGGATGAGGTGACAAGCATCTACCTGGAGTCTATGAATGAGCTCATGCTCCTTATTGTTGTCTTGTCCTCGTTCCTTCGATGTATCATTAGGGATATTGTTATCACAAGCAATCAAACCAGTATTCTCAAACCTTAACAAGAAATATTTCTTAAAATCTTATACACATACATATTTTTCATATCTTTTACTATAACATTTAATGTTTGGATGTTTTGTTATTCATTTTTGGAAGTCATTTTCATATCCACACATTTTGTCAATATCCAAATGCTTTCAATTTTCATCAACAAATTTAAAATGTTCAATGACTTGATTTTTTGTTAATGAATTTTCAATGCCAAAATCCGATTACCAATTACTCTAATTAACATAATTTTACACAAACATCAAAATGATTCAAGACACAATTCAACCCTCCCCTATTATCTATGGTTGGTTGAACATGACATTTAAAAAGGACATAAGTTTTCTTCCAAAAAATTTCTTCACACAATAATCTTTAAGATAAAATGTCGAAACAATTCAATTCAATTATAGCCCTTAATTTCACACATTCATGATTGTCATGACATCCCATATTTGTACTATTTTAGGTTATTGAAATCGTCTCTACATATAAATTCAAGTTAATGTGTTCCTGACATACCACACTAACATTTTCTTCTCATGCGAAGAACATATATTTTTTCAACACGATTAAAAACTCATTTTAACACAATCTTCCATTCATACTCATCACAAGACCACACATATTCATAAGTTTTAAATAATTTTTTGTTATTTGTTCATTTTCTTCATCATGGTCGGTTCTAAGAAGGAGTGTTCTTTCTCGGTTCATTTCAAAATTTTCCGTAATTTCTTATTGTTTTCACCCTAATTAACACCCATTCCATTATTGTTAAATCAATTTCTAACAATAAATTTTTTTTCTCAACTTCCTTCATGTACCTTAAATTGAAAATTAGGGTATTCTAATTATTTATACAATTTTTTCTTTCAATGTGTGTCTTTTTTTTTAATGTCTCTTATTTATATTGTCTAAAACCCCCTGTAAAACAAGAAAAACTAAACTGAATAAATAATATTAAGCAATTATATTGTTTCTTTCTTGATCATGGATTCTTAATTAATTAAATTTTATCTTCTTAATGTTTAAGATCTCTTTCAATAATTTTCTAATTTTATTTGATCCTCTTATTTATTTTTATTTTTTTATTTTTATTTGATCTCCCATTATTATTTTTATTACATACTTTTCTTAGTCCCTTGTTCTCTCTTCTTCTTATTTCACTCTCTAAACTCTTTTAATTTTTTTTTAAATTATCATAATAAAAATTAAATTAAATACTAAAAAATTAAAGGCTAAAAATAAGTTATGACAATTGCAACACCTGGACAAATACAAAATGCAATTCTCTTCGTATAATTAAAGTTTCCAACCAATTCAGATTTTTTTAAAAGAATTTCAGTTACTAATCGATTCCCTTCCCTTCTCTTAAGTAACAATTGGTTATTATCCTAGGACAAAAGAGATGGAGACAGAGCAAACAAGACATGAAAGGAGACAAAGATAAAATTATGTTTGGTAGTGGTACACTGATGCAACCATATTATTCGATAGTTTCACCGACATTTAACTAGTGTTTAGCCTATGTTTTATATATAAAATGCCTTGATATTCTTTGTTTTATGTTTTGAAGGCACTTTTGGATGAAAGATGCCAAAATGAGTAAAATGGAGATAATTGGCAGATTTGACCTTCGGTCGATGTTTTGTGCAGAGCGTGAGCTCTAGAGGTCAAAATAAAGTGATTCCAGTGGAATTAAAAAGCTAACATCCATACCTTTCTGGAAATCTAAGGCAAGAAAATAAAATGAAGAAGAGCATGGAAATCTCAGCTTTCAAAATCAAATCTCGCAATCCGCCAATGTTGACCTTCGGCCATTCCAACTTGAATATCTGGAGCTACATAAGTCCAATTGATGCAAAATCAATTTTTTTGGATTCCTGACTCAAAGGTATATAAACTCTCCAAATGTAAGCCAAAAACGATGTCATTTGAAGGAGATATGATTTTTCAAAAATGACAACTGAATTCTGCCAACAAACAGGTTTCGTGAAGAAACAAGTCCAAATTATGTTCCGAAACATCTAAACCGATATCCAAGTTTTTATTTCAGCAATTTAGCTCCTCTAAGTCAAAGCTTGAAGATTTCATGCAAGGCTATTTCTTCTTTTTTAGGAAAATAGTTATTGAATACTTAAATGTAAACTGTCTACTTAAGGGAGGACTATTTTGTAAAATAGAGACTAGGGTTTCCTAGGATATAAAAAGAACGAGAGAAGAGAAGGGGGGCAGCCAGCCAAGAGGACAAAAACGCCCCTCTCTTCTAAGAAACTCAAAATTATGCATTCTTTTTTCTTTTTGATTAGTTGTTCAACAAACATGCAAGGCTAAACACTTTTTCTTGGTTGCAAGGACACGGAAACCTTCGGATTTCAAGAACTGTGAGATTTATTTTACCTTTTCTTTTCTATTTATATGATGAATATGTTTGTTCTTCTATGCTTATTTTTCCTATAATTGTTTATTTTAATTGCTAGAGCGGACTCTAAGTTATTATTGTAGACAATCTATTGCTAAGTTTGATATGAAAACCGGAGTTGTGGTATATGAACTTGTGAAGCAACTGAGTTTAATAATTGTGGCGGATCTACGTTATTAATCTTAGGAAGAACATTCAATCAAATCAAACATAGACTGCAGATAATTATGTTTTCTTGCTTAATCAACTTATCTAATTCTTAAGGCTGCCATTGAATTAAATTACTAGTGCGGACACTGTGGTTGTTTGATGGTTAGGGTTAGTTATATGGCGGATCCGTTAACTAATCAATGTTAAGAAGAGATAAATATTCAGAATATAAATTGATGTTTTGTTTCCATGATCAGTTCTAATTTCTGTAGGAGGACGTTTACTTGCGACCAAGGTTTGTTCTCTTGATAATTTTCTGATTTTATTAAATTTTGTTCGATAGTTTTCTGTTTTCTTTTGCTTTATCCTAGATAACGTCCAAACCCCCCCAAAAAAAAAATTGCATATCATCTAGCATAAAAATCTGACTTGAATCTTCCTCGTGGGATCGACCCCTTGCTTGCTCTATACTATCTTATGTGTTGTGTTTGAAGCTAGGGTAATTAGTTTGTGCGACTACGACATCGCAACATACACGAGACAAAATGATTATCTTTGTATCATTTTTAGTTATGATAAACAAGACAGAATAATATATGAAAAAAAATTATATTTCACTCATAATATGTATTAGTTTTTATTGAATGTTCAAATTAATAATATTATAAAAACTCTAGTTATAAAACTTGAACTTGCCAAGTAGGTCGACCCAGGACTCGATCGACCTGGGACTTGAGTTAGTTTAGGTTTAAGAAAAAATAAAAGAAGAATTGACCTCACCTAACTTGATAAAAAAACTTAAGTCGACCCAGGATAAAACATGGGTCAATAATCGTTGACTTTTTTCAAATTGTTTTTTTTTTCAAATCGAGGTTACTTTGATTCTTTTTTTAAAAAAAATCAGGGCAAGGCCTAAGAGTCAATCGTGGTTGGCCCTCAATGGTGGGATGAATAGAGAGAAGAGGTCTTCCTTCATTAAGGATTATTACATACTCATAGGATTGGAAAGAAAGCCCTATGATTAGGGTTGTTCACGGTTTGGGCCCAAAAAACCAACTGAACCAAGGCATACTAATTTTTAGAATATAAATTAGACCGAATTGAAAACCAGATCAAATCGAACCAATTTAGTTTGATTAAAGTTGTTTTTTCATAAAACTAAGAAACCTAATCCCAACAAACTGGATTATCATAGAGATAGATTGCGTTTCATGAGACTGAACACTAGAGAAGTACAAACAACAAGTACCCTGCTTCTTCAAGGATCAAACAGGACTAATGCTTATTGGATTCATGAACACAAGTAACATCAAAAGCAAACATAGTAATAACTCAAACCTATTTGTTGTCTTTTTGGTGGAATAAGTCTCTAGGGGAATTAAATTTCAATACAATCAAAGTATAAATTATTTTTCATATGAAATTATACTTAAACTAATAGCTTTTTAAAAGCATTGAATAACAATCATTTTCCTGCATCAGATGATAACAAATCCTTAAAAAGAAAAAGGAAGAATAAGAAAAGAAAGAAGAAGAAGAAGAAGAAGAAGAAGAAGAGGCTAAAAACCTTGCAAATCTAGTAACCGGTAAATTCTAAAAAAGATTACCTTTGAGAGAAGCCTTCAATCAAAAAGAGAGGATGAGAGAGAGAGGTTAGAGGGAGATGGGGAAGTGGGTTTGGTTCGGCTACTGTGAAGTGTGAATTGTGGAGTAAGTGAGAAACGTTGCTTACAATCAAATGTTATTCCTTAATTGCATATTGGTTAAGACTTGAGAGAGACATGGAAGATGCAAATGAAAGAAGAGGATTATGAGATATGGGTATTGCATATACAAAAGAAAAGGGAAGAACGAGAGAGATGGTTTCTTTAGTTGGTTGATGTTTTGTAAAAAGGAAGGATTATCTTAGGGTTAGGTTAACCAGTAAGTATTTAATATTTATACTTCGTTTGTTTTTTAGAGCTATTAGGTTTTTTTTTAAGGTTCGGTTCACTTTAATGGTTTTAGTTTTTTAAAAAAAATTGAACCGAACCGAGTGGATTTTATGGTTATAAAAATTGGTTTAATCGGTTTAATTAATTTTTCCTCTCAGTTAGATGTTTTCAATTAATTTTTTTTGTTTACTTGGCTTATTCAATTGATTAGTTTTTTGAGCACCCTTTCCTAGGATATATAATGGAAGGGTTGTCGATCTTGTTAAGAAATATATATATTTATCTTGTTTTATTTATTAAAGGTACAATAGTATTTTCAATTTAACCTATATATAATCTCTTTATATTTAGGTTGAAGACACACTTTCAGAATATTGTGATTAATAAAAACCCTAGCCTCTTTCTCTTTTATGTTTGTATTTGTTTTCTGTTAATTTGAATTGCTTTAACATGGTATCAAAGCTGGTTTCATGGAATGTGGCTTAATTTTTTTGGAGTGATATTCGTTCTATTTCTGCAAATTTGGTATTTTTTTCTTCCCTTTAGTTTCTGTAAATCTACTATTTTGTCATCTTTTTAATTTCTTTAACTTGGTATTTGTGTTATTTCTGTATTTTTTTTTGTTTTTGGAGTAATTGTATAACTTCAAGAAGATATTGTTTAATTTCTGCGATATCTATTCATTTCTGCAATTTGGTATTTTGTTTTTTGCTGCTTTTGCATTCTGGTTTTTTGTAATTGTTGATTATGACTACTAAAAGAGATGATTCGCTTCAGTCTATGAGTGTGAGGTTGGATGGGAAAAATTATTCGTATTGGAGTTATGTAGTGCAAAATGTTCTTAAGGATAAAAAGATGTGGGGATATGTCAGTGAAAAATATGTGGAACCTAAGAATACCGAGGAAGGGGATGCAACTTTGATAGATGCATGAGAAGCAAACAATGCAAAGATTATTACTTGAATTAACAATTCTGTTGAGCATTCTATAGGTACACAGTTGGCGAAGTGTGAGACAATAAAGGTGGTTTGGGATCATCTACAAAGGTTATTCACGCAATCAAATTTTGCAAAGCAGTATCAGCTAGAGAATGACATACGAGCTCTTTATCAGAAGAATATAAGTATTCAAGAGTTCTATTTTACAATGACAGATCTTTGAGATCAATTAGCTCTTACAGAATCGGCAGAATTAAAGGCATATAGTGCTTATATTGATTGTAGAGAACAACGATTGGTACAGTTTTTAACAGCACTTCGCGGTGATTTTGAAGGACTTAGAAGTTCAATTCTACATCGTTCTCCATTGTCTTCTGTTGACTCTGTTATTAATAAGTTATTGGCTGAAGAAATACGTCTCTAGTCTTATTTTAAAAAGAGAATTCTTTCTGCTTTGAATCCATCTGTATTAGCAATACCCTCTAAGTCATTCTTTAATCATCAGAATAAACCTTACACAAGGGTTGCCTTCAATAAGTGCAGTTTTTGTAAGTAGAAAGGTCATTGGAAGGCTCAATGTCCCAAGTTGGGACAATAGAATCAAGCTTGAAAGTTTGACAGTCAGTCACAATTTAATACTCATAGACCACCTCGGAGTTATAAACCACCACGCCATAATATTGCAACATTAGTTTCATCAGGCCCTATCACCGATCCTAGTACTCTAACTAAGCTGTTGCGATGTCGCGGTCGCACAAATTAATTACCCTAGCTTCAAATACAACACACAAGATAGTATAGAGCAAGCAAGGGGTCGATCCCAC
>Ga0325414_1005111_pt1 | contig 13808 bp, 11 predicted proteins | sample PopdelMetagenome_8_FD_206183 | JGI IMG/M metagenome (GOLD analysis project Ga0325414, IMG submission 206183) | Populus deltoides microbial communities from Bellville, Georgia, United States - Leaf-PdKOR-R3 | ecosystem: Host-associated > Plants > Phyllosphere > Phylloplane/Leaf | place: USA...
TTCTTCTTCTTCTTTTTTAAGTTGACGATCAGAGAGTATTCACGTGTCAGTTCTGTTCATCGAACGCAAGTCACTATCCAGCTGGGATTTAAAAATTCATGGGAAAAATCACATTCTATAGGTTTGGTGTTAGAGTTGAGTCCTCATGGAAACTACTTGTATCCATATACCTAGTAGACGTCCTCTCAAGATTGTAATGCATTGTAACACTAAAATTAAATTTGATTTTTTAAAAAGAAATGAATCCCGAGCCAATCCAAAATAGTTTCTATTTAATTTATAAGAAAACAAGTTAAAAAACATAGTTTTGAGTTTTTTAAAAAAGAAATAAAAGTAGATTTTAATGGGATTAATAATATTAATGTGAAAACAAACAAGATTTATCAAGAAATGGAAAGTGATAAATCCCATTTCCAATCCCAAATGAACAAAACTTGGCCTTTTAAATCATCTTGCACTTACACACGAGGGAAGTTCTAAATAATCTGCTGTAATGGGCAAATAAAGAGAAGAATGGTCCTGATATGGAGGAACCACATTGAGGGCACAATGTTTGACCATTTGTAATATATACTCTCACACGATTAGGAAGTGGTGGCGCACCATCACATTTGTGCTTTGTGAATCAAGTGGGAATGTTTTCCTCAATCAAAACCCAGTTCTTATTCAATTCAATGTTACAAGGAAAAAGATAATGAAAAACAAGTTTATAGTTGACTTAATTAGTGGATAATCGATAATGAAAAACAAGTTACTAGTTTTTTTTTTTGTGTATAAAGTCCTGTTTTTTTCTTGCTATAAGGTTCTGGTGGTCTACATTCATAAAATCTTGTTTCATGATTTTCTTTTATATATTTTATCTCATGTAATTTCTTTTTTATCATGTTTTAACATATTCATTAAACCCAACTAGATGTAAGGCACGATCAATCCAGCGAGTTGATCTAGGATAATAAAAAAAACAAAAACTATGTTATTTTGAAAATAAATAGGAAAAAAAGGAAAAAAAATCAACGGATTATTAAGTTTGGTTTATTACATCAACTTTTAAATTGACTTTTTATAAATCTAAATCAAGTCAGTAGTGTCTCAAGTCAATTTACCATGTCGGCAGGCGTTTAATAACAGTGATCATAAGCTTTTTGTTGGGTACTCCTCTTGCTTTACAAGAGGGTTGTTTACTTGTTTGTCAATCTATCTTTAACGTGGTAATTTTTTCTTGCTATAGAGAGAGTCTGCAAAATGGATTCTGCAAGGTCAGATGGTTGTGTAGATGCTAGACTATTAGTAGACTACAAGATTGTTACTGCATGACAACCACAACGTGTTTCATCAGGTTAAAGCAAGAAATTGCGATTAGTCATATCAAGAAAGCAAAGATTGACAGATCGATTACCTAATGTTGTTTCTCAAAAAAAAGGCGGTAAAAAGAAGACCGGAAAAACATTGTCAAACTTCTGATGAAAGACAACAGCTTATAGTCATCTAAGTAAATAATATAGAAACAGCAGAATACTGATTTGGAAGTAATTTGATAGAGATTTTGTCAAAAGCTAACGTGGAGTGTTCAAGCTGTATGGACAACTAGAAACTAGAGTTCATGCGCATGTGAGGAAACAGGAAGCTTCTAATCAGCTTTCCTAATCGGCAACATGTAATTAAATGGTGTTAATAGTCAAATGTAATGATAACATAATTAATTTTTATTTTGACATTTTCATAATTACTTTTAACTGTTCAGTTCATTTCATCCCAATGTGATCATTATGAAGGATGTTCCAAAAGAACAGTAATTATGTTATCTAAACGTCATTACTAGCCTGGCATATTAATATTTTTTTCATGTTCAGACCAGTCTTCCTGTCTAAAATGCCACAGAGTCTCTGCAAGTATATTTATATAACAGGTTACGGCTCACTTTGGGACAGAAGTTAACAGATCCAATACTCAGAGAGAGGAAGAAAAAGACACGAATTCCCTCTCTGTGTCTTTGCATTCTTTCTTTACAGCAATCTGCTAGAATTCAGCTTTAAACAACATTTGGGGTTTCCCCTTCTTTTCTTGCTTCTTTTAAACTGTCACGCATAAACAGAGCTTGAAACATTTTATCATTTTAAAATCTCCCAGATGCAAGATACGGGTAGAGAAGATCATCACTCTGACACAGAGCTATCGGGGAGCGAAAGGGTAGCTTACAGTGGTCCATTGAGCGGACCTCTGAATAAAAGACCTGGAAAAAAGAGTGCGCGGTTTAACATACCAGAAACAACCACATCCAAGGATGAACAATACGTGGAGATCACTCTTGATGTCCGAAATGATTTTGTGGCTGTACACAGCGTTAAACCTTCTCATGGCGTCAAAGAAGATCCTGAGATGACATTACTTGCTAAAGGTCCAGATAAAAGATCTGCTTCCAGTGTTGTGAGAACTGCTTCAGCAAGAATTAGACAGGTTTCTCATGAAATAAAACGGTTGGCTTCGTTCTCAAAGAGGCCTCCTCCTGGTCGCCTTGACAGGTCTAAATCTGCAGCTGCTCATGCTTTAAAAGGACTAAAGTTTATCAGCAAGACTGATGGTGGTGCAGGATGGGCTGCTGTGGAAAAGCGTTTCGATGAAATTACTGCTTCTACTGAGGGCTTGCTTCCTCGTGCGCGATTCTGTGAATGTATAGGTAATTCAATGCAAATTTCCTTCCTTCTAACTTGTAGATATGTGAATGTGTTTGGTTTGGACTGAATGTTATTTGCTTTAGTTAGTTTTGAGTTTTGAAGGGCCTGTGTAAAATTCGTGTAATGGCAGGAATGAAGGAGTCAAAGGAGTTTGCAGGAGAGCTGTTCAGTTCACTTGCAAGGAAGCGGAATATGAAATGTGATTCGATCAATAAAGCTGAGCTGAGGGAATTCTGGGAACAGATTTCCAACCAAAGTTTCGACTCCAGGCTCCAAACTTTCTTTGACATGTAAATGAATCTCTCTCTCTCACTCAAAGATTATGTCTTTCATTTTAATGAAAAAGTCCTCCACCTTATATTGATTTCAAGCTGAAACTTATACCAAGTGATGTTAAATGCAGGGTGGATAAAGATGCTGATGGCAGAATCACAGAAGAGGAAGTCAGAGAGGTGCTCCCGTCTTTTGAATGCCTTACTGAACATTTCTTTTTAGTTTTACCCTTTTTGTCTTGAATGAAACACTTGACTTGAATCAAAGCGCGCATGTGCCTGGTGTCAGAAAAGGATTTGGCCTAAGATAATTTGACAATTTTTATATGCAGATCATTACCCTCAGCGCTTCTGCAAATAAACTGTCAAATATCCAGAAACAAGCTGAGGAATATGCAGCATTAATCATGGAAGAGTTAGATCCAGAAAATCATGGATACATCATGGTAATAAACCACAAGTTTAAATCATTATTAATGTCTTGAGGGTCTACTTGTTTGGAGTTTTTTTTTATGCAGATTGCTGATACTCTTATTAATGATGCATGGTTATTGTTTTTTCTTTAAAAAAAAACAGATAGAGAACCTGGAAATGCTTCTATTGCAAGGACCAAGCCAGTCGGCAGGAGGAGAAAGCCGAAACCTGAGCCGTATGCTAAGCCAGAAGCTTAAGCCTACATTGGATAGCAACCCATTAAACAGATGGGGCAGAGGCACCAGGTATTTCTTATTAGACAACTGGCAGAGAGTTTGGGTAATGGCTCTATGGATTGCTGTTATGGCTAGCCTATTTGCATACAAGTATGTGCAGTATCGACGCAGAGCGGCGTATGTGGTGATGGGCCATTGTGTATGCATGGCCAAGGGTGCAGCTGAGACACTCAAACTGAATATGGCTCTAATTCTACTACCTGTCTGCCGAAACACTCTCACCTGGCTCAGGAACAAAACCAAATTAGGTGTCGCGGTTCCTTTTGACGACAACCTCAATTTCCACAAGGTTCTATCTAGCATCTACGTACCCTCTAGTATCTACGCTTAATGTCTTCTAAACTGGAAGCACGGAAACTAATGGTGGTGTCCTTGTTCAGGTTATAGCAGTTGGAGTTGCAGTTGGAGTTGGTATCCATGGGATTTCTCATCTAGCGTGTGACTTCCCTCGCCTTCTTCGTGCAAGTGAAGAAAAGTGGGAGCTCATGCAGCAATTTTTCGGGGATCAACCTTCAAGTTACTGGCATTTTGTCAAGTCCAAGGAAGGAGTAACTGGGATCCTCATGGTAGTGTTGATGGCTATAGCCTTCACACTAGCCACCCCTTGGTTCAGACGTAATAAGCTCAATTTGCCGACATGGCTCAAGAAGCTCACCGGTTTCAATGCATTTTGGTATTCTCACCATCTCTTCGTCATCGTCTACACCCTGCTCATCGTGCACGGTTATTACCTCTACCTGACTCATGAATGGTACAAGAAGACGGTAAGTGCCTCTCAGTCATATATTCTTTTATTTCACTGCATTGATTGAAATCTCAGTCCATCCTTAAACCTCCAACTCCATTGGCAGACCTGGATGTACTTGACAGTTCCTGTTATGCTTTACGGGAGTGAAAGATTCATTAGGGCACTGAGATCAAGCATCAAGGCTGTTACCATACAAAAAGTAACTATTCTTAACCATTTTTACACCGACTTAATTACTTTTCAGAAATGATTTTACAAGTTGTGCTAATTTCTTCTGGTTGTTTTGAAGGTGGCAATTTATCCTGGAAATGTCCTGGCACTTCACATGTCAAAGCCTCAAGGATTTAGATACAAGAGTGGGCAATACATGTTTGTCAATTGTTCTGCTGTCTCTCCATTCGAATGGTAGTTAAACTTCAAAATATTGCTATCCCTTGTGCTATTCGTTTGTAAAATACTTATGGTAAATCACATGTCAACAGGCACCCATTTTCTATTACTTCAGCCCCTGGAGATGACTACCTTAGTGTTCATATTAGAACTCTTGGTGATTGGACACTGCAGCTTCGAACAGTGTTCTCAGAGGTGTTTTTTCTTACAAGTGCATTTGTTATTCTTCTAGAAGAAAAGAAGTCTTACTATATTATGTCCTGTTTATTTCCAAGATTGTATACGTGCAAAAAAGTTAGTGTTTTTTTTTTTCTCTCAGGCATGCCAACCACCTCCTAATGGGAAGAGTGGACTTCTCAGAGCTGACTGCTTCCAAGGACACAGCCCAAAGTGAGCATTAATTTTTATGATATTTTCTATTCACGTATAATTACTAGCTAAAAAAAAATAAAAATCCCTTCTGATGAATGATAATATCATAACCATTTCAAAAAGAAAGGAATGCATCTAGAGGGTTTGTGGATCATGGTATGCATATACGTGACAAGCATTAATACATGAGGTCAAACATCTCAATCCAGAGCGAATCTTAAGTGGTTGGATACCACAACCTTATTGCCGATGTACCTACCCTAGGCGAGCAAGTGCTTTCTTCACTTTGTGTGTATCTTAGCTATTTGCTGTTAAGGTCTTTCCTCTCATACAAGTAATCTATCAAGGGCTACTAGATAAGACCTACCTTATTTTCATAAACATAAGAACTATGGAGTACAGCCATGTGTATTAGTCTACTGCTTGTAGCATAATTTGCAGATGAACAAATGAGAACCACCAAACCAATCAGTGTTTGTTTCACTAGGAATATGAATTATAGTATGCTGTCTTTTTCAGAGTGGTACCTTTGCATCATTTGTCGTTACCGCACTAGAATACAGGAAAGCAGGATTGGCAATATCATTGACAGGAAGAGAAAAAGTTTGCTAGGTTACTTGACGAACTTCATGTTTTAAAAGCATTTGTGCATGCGCTTAATTAGTCTAGTTAAATAATGCCAACTGTGTTTTAAAAGGTTTTGCACATCCAATAATCCAAGTTTTAGACATTATTAGACACGGAAACGATAGAGATTAATTTGTCATCATGGACAGCCTGCCCCATCGTTGAAAACGACATGCAACAAACATGTAAACAATGCCCCCCACGAGATGTAGATGCGCAACAATGAACTGCAAGTAGTCCTTTTTCACATGGATATTCCCTAGCAAAGAAAGATGTCTGCCTAGAAAAAAATAGTGTTTCCTGTTTAGGTTGTGCATAATGATGTGATGATTTTTTATCCTGTGAGCAGTTTCCCAAGAGTCTTGATTGACGGTCCATATGGAGCACCAGCACAAGACTACAAGAAATATGAGGTGTTATTGCTCGTTGGCCTAGGAATTGGAGCAACCCCAATGATCAGCATTGTCAAGGACATAGCGAGTAACATCAGGGCCATGGAGGAAGAAGAGAAAGCATTAGAAAATGGTACTGATGGGGCAGGCAATAGCCCGTTAACTAAAACTCTAAGCCCTAATGCACACAAAAGAAAAGAAAGCTTCAAGACAAGGAGAGCATACTTCTATTGGGTGACAAGAGAACAAGGTTCCTTTGACTGGTTTAAAGGGGTTATGAATGAAGTGGCTGAATTAGACCATAACCATGTCATAGAGCTTCACAACTACTGTACTAGTGTTTATGAAGAGGGTGATGCAAGGTCTGCTCTAATTGCCATGCTTCAATCCATTAATCATGCCAAGAATGGTGTGGACATTGTCTCTGGCACACGAGTCAAGTCTCACTTCGCCAAGCCTGATTGGCGTAATGTCTACAAGCGCACTGCGCTTAACCACCCTGATTCTCGGGTTGGTAAGTAAACTTCTCCAATCCTATAGTTTATTACGTGTTATATGCACTAGAATCTGATACTGCAAGCTTCCATATTCTTTTGAACTGGTTCATTCCTTTTGCATAATTAAGCCCTCTGCTCTTAAAAAGAAACTCTTCTTTATGCTTAAAAAGATGTCTTTGTTTACTATGTTTGTCACTTTCTCAAAAAGAAAATATATTGAAGTGAGTGCTAGTGCTTTTGCAAAGGATGAAGATAATTACATTACTAGTGCTTTGCAAAGGATGATGATAGTTACATTAAGTGTTTATCTCGTATTGAATCAACATTAGCATGATCCATTAAAGTTCCTTATGACCCTTGCTCTCTAGCAGAGTAAAAAGATATTTTACCGGGTCCATGTAAGAAAGTTGAAAGATACTGATACCAGAAAGGAAGGATTGGGTATTTTACTATATTTGCTGAGGATAACAAATCAAATCTTTCGTACAGTGTTTATGCCATGCATTATTTATCACTTTTAGAAATGAAAGTTGAGATACCTGTAACTATTCACAATTGCAGGAGTGTTTTATTGTGGGGCACCAGCATTGACAAAAGAGCTGCGCCAGCTAGCCTTGGATTTCTCTCACAAGACCAGCACTAAGTTTGATTTTCACAAAGAAAACTTCTAAGTTTCAAAGGATAAAAAAGAGAAGAAACACACCAGACAAGTTCTTAAGCTCCACTCTTATCCCACTATCCATCACGTACGAAGATTTGGCCCCCTGCAATTGGACCACGATGTTTGTAATAATGTATTCTTTATTAAGTTTGCTCTAGAATTACCTATGGAATATTGATATGCTATAATGCAAGCAAAAGATAGTGCGTTGGTTGATTGAGGGCCACCCACCATATTAGTTTGGGTTGTAGAAGAAAAGCGTGAGCATGACCGAATGTATGCCATGCTCATTGCGAACCTATGTCTATATACGAGGGAAATAAATGTAAAGCTTTTTTTTTTATTTTTGGATAGAAGAGTGCACTTATTATAATAAGATCAATTAGTAATGCATATTGATACCAGTATTGAGCTTGGGAATATAAGCCCTTTCTGATTTAATAATTTCATTGAACGATTAGTTGGAATCATTCCTGCTATTCAACCAGAATTGAACTTTCCCATCAATTTCCTACATATTTAAATCATAATCAAATGCACATGTTCAATATCATACCTGTTACTATATACATCAGCATAGATTTGTTAGTGACGCTCCTGGTCACCTCGCAAAACAGTCAAGGAATAATAATTAGTTCAAACATAATAGTTAGTACAAACAAACGTGAAGTGATGAAACTGATCTATACCAGCACCCAACAGAATACGTCCATGAATCCTGACAGCTTGGATCCTGGAATAAAAGAGTACAACAAGCAATAAAATACAGGCAGTGTGTTGTAAGATTTTGCGAAATGGAGCCTGGGGGTATTTTAGAACATTGAGATGGTCCTTGTTTTGAGCCTTCATAACAACAGAATATCATGTGTGCGCTGTCTCATGCGTGGTCAACTATAGTAAGTTTATACTTTATAGATGAAGGGTGTCAGAATACCAACCTCATGAACCTCTTCCACAAGAATTACCATGCTCCCCCACAGTAGAAACAGCCTTGTTTTCATTTATGTTTCCTTTTGAGCCTCTGGAAGTTGGGCTTCAGTAACTGGCTTGAAGTCGGGCTTTGGTTTATTGCATTGGTGGGCTGGAATGGGATCAGAGGCTTTTTTGTTGGCACAGGTGTTTGACTGCTTGTGATAGTGGGAGAAACTGTCTTAGATTTTAACTGTCTCGGCAACTCCAGCCTCTCTAGTATCCTAGAAGTTTTTGCATCCAGCTGCCTGTTGCTGTCTGGTGAGGACAGAACGGACTGGTCCATCTTAGGTTTGGAAACACAAGTGGGAGAAAATGTCTTGGGAACTTCCTTGACAACCAGCTGCTCCCATTCCTCTGCAATAGAAGCAGTGGTTTTGTCATCTCTATTTGTCAGATCCAGCAGTGGCGTTTCATCCTCCAAGTCTATAGCATCTAGGACAATGACTTCTGAAGAATCTGGTTCGTTTGAGTTTAGTTCGGATGTTGTCTCGTCCAGTTTAGGAGGAAGTGGCCTGGAATATCCATGTGATTGAGGCAAATATCAGGATCAACAAAGATCAGACATTGATATGCTTACCATGACAATTGCTGAAAATCAATCCAAGTGCAATCCCAAACTTAGTTTTAGGAATTACCAGAAAGTGAGGTCATACCCGAGTATCCCAATTTCAAACTGAAAAATTTCCTAAGATCCTCTATAATAGCAGCAATGTAGCTCAATTTGGACATTATGGTAAGAAAGATGAAGCTAAAGCAACTGCTATGTGAGAAGCAACGAAATGAATGCTTAATGGATGACGATCAATAATCTCTAAACAAATCTTTCCAATTTTAGAGATCCAAATTTGTTCATAACCGAGATGTAGAATTTTAATATGCCATGGCTGAGTGGTCAAATGGCTTAGAGGACCATGATTAGAACTCCTAGTAATTTGGTCACAACCCACTTACCCTGTGAAAGAAAACTAACACGAAAGTCCTGTCTAAACTTAGTAGTCGGAGAAGTTCACTAGAAATCAGATTTTTATTTTAGGAATAACCACCTCTTTGAAGAGCTGACAAATCCTTCTAAGTTCTGCACTTGGAGAACATGCGGGGGTGGGGGGAAGGGAATTGTATTTCAGGAAACGCAGTGCAAACAGATAGCCAGTCCATTGGAAGCGGTTTAATCATTTTCTATCAACTATAAAATAAATTAAAATGGAAAAACTAGTGAAATATGTGCCATTGTGATTATATAGAAGCAGGAGCAATCAGCATCAATGGATATGATAATTACCCAAATTGTAGGCTCTCTTTCACAAGCAAGTTGAGCTTTTGATGGAATCCTCTCTCGTGTATTACTGGATTGTAATCTCTTCGTTCCATCTGTGGGTAATTTGGAAAATAAAAGGAAAGAAGAAGAAAGGATAAAGGATAAAAGATAAAGGAAAGAGTATTAAAATCATAATAGAAGGCTAAAAATTGATTTCAACCACTAGATTTTGGTCAAGAAACCTCTCTCTTTTAAGTATGATGCGGTCTATGCCATGCTTATCAAAGTCAAGCCGTAGCCAACCAGCCTCCATACCGAGGTGAAGTCACCACAGAAATCAATTTTCTGGATCTATTTAATCTAAGTAAATGCTTTAAGAACGGGACAGAAACCTCAAGTACGTAGATGGCTTCAGATTTCCAAAACATAATAAAAAGAAAGAAGCTCTAGGGAAGTAATTAAGGCAAATATTCAACCTTCAGTAGAGAGGCTTGAATGGAATTCTGAATCTCCTTATTTACAGGAGAATCAAGGAATCGATTGGCATCAGGCACAGGCAAAACTTCCTCTGATCCTGCAAGCCGCTGCAAGGGGTACAGTTTACCAAAATCAAAATGAAGAGCATAAGCAAAGGAAAATAAACTAAGAGGAAGACATCGAATCAAATATAAGAATATCAATTTTTTTGCTTGAGAAGAAAAAGATGGCCATTCTAAAGAGGGTCAGTGTTCACCCTGAGAAGCATTGGCCCATTGTCTGAAGGCTGAAGAAGATAATAGCAGTGGAAGGCTGTTTCTCTCATGGTTTCTACATTACAACATGAAGAGCATAACAGGCCCTGATCCATTGAATGCAGAACACTGCAAATCCCTTGAAAAACTGACAGATCATATCCCAATTCAGAATGATGGTAGCAACATATCAAATCACTCTAAGACAAGATAAACTTAGAAATGAAACGAGTTTGAACTTTGATGAACCTATGTTCCATTTTTATATAAACATTTGAAAAATGAAATTCAAAGGGAGGCCTTCATCGCACTTTGAGCATTCAACTCTGGTCGGTCCATTTCATCTGAAGTTTCTATCTCATAACAAGCTGATGGAGTTACAAAATATGAAGATCCAATTATAAGACCTGTGATAAAAAAAAAATCCAGACAGGGAGGTTAAGCATAAAGAGTTTTCTAATTATGGTACCTATTATACTGGCTAGATTATCATGCAGAAGGTGTGGGAAGTGATTCAAAGAATTTGTGCAGGGAAAAGGTTTGAACAGTGATTTTCAATCATCTCTCGGGCCATCTCTCAACTTTTACATCTGCATAAGAAAATATACTGGCAACCTAAATTTCAGGAAAACCTAAGAGCACCGATAAAGTGATAATGGGAAAGGACCTGTTCATTAAAAGTAAATAGAAAAGGTAGAAGAAGAAATTCATAGTTGTATTGCACACTCTAAACAGAACGCAGCATTCTTAATCTAAGATTGTAGCTCACATGGATTTCACTGATTTTTACTTATATCCCAACTGGTGGTACTTCAGGAAGAGGGAAAAAATTCCATGACCATCAGAATGCTGGTTTTAAAATGATAAGCAGAAATGCAGAATCTCCTCGCATCCCACTAAGAACTCCCCAACTTCCAATATGGCAACACCATTAAATAAATAAGCTGCTTACAGGCTACAAAATGAAAATGGACAAGATGTATATATAAAACTGTAGATAGAGTTTTTTGCATGACTACCTTCACTTAAGGAGCTCAGGTTAGCCCTCTCAATAATGTTGAAGTCTATGGGTGAAGAAACTTGCTTCAGCTTCATAGAGCTCTGAAAAGAGGGCATGAACAGAACTGTTTTGTCTCCAACTTGCACAGAATTTTCAATTACATCGGAAATTTCTAGATCACGCCCTGTGATTGGACAAGAAGCTCCGACATTTTTGTCTTTTATTATGTTATCTAACACAGAGCCATGACACCTGCATGTCTATAAGCAGCACACCCAGCAATAATTTCTTGTACATGAGAAACCTAATTCGAATAACAAAAAGAAACATTTTATCATACAACAAGAGCATGAAAAGTGAGATTCATAATTAAACACCTCACAAGCACTGAATCCATCAATAATTTGACAAACAGATGTTGACAAGCTGCAGAATATCTGATTCAAAGAGCCTGTGAGGTTGCTTTTAAAGATAAAACGGGCTTGCAATGGTTCTTCCATGTCATCCTTTAACTCCTGTAGCCATCGTTTTACCAAGCCATGAAATACTCTACTATCTGCAAAATTATCTGAAGTTAATGCTAAATGCAAATACATATATGAAGATTTACACTTCAGCTCACTCCTATTTCTCAGCACTAATATTGAGAATTTTTATTATTCCGTGTCATCCCTTAACTCCTGTAGCCATCGTCTTACCAGGCTATGAAATACTCTACTATCTGCAAAATTATCTGAAGTTAATGCTAAATACAAATACATATATGAAGATTGCACTTCAGCTCACTCTTATTTCTTAGCACATATACTGAGAACTTGTACACAAAATGAAAAATCAGGTTAAATGCAAGAAGTATACATTTAGCCTTGGCATGCTTAGTACTCTAGAGCTACAGATCCAAATTCCTATCTGAATTCAATGACTACCTGTGAATGGATCCTCTTTTATATCATATATTTTTTATCCACTGTAGCCATGGTCTTGCAAATATACAAAAGCAGTTCAATCACACTCTTTCCATCTCCCTCCAAATGATTCTTCATAGAAACTCAGGGACTGGTGGCAGAAATTGCATGGTTTCTCGAATTTCTATGCTCTGATTCTCCATTTCCATAATCCAAGCCTCTGTATAGCAGATATCACTGTTTATCTGAACCATGATGTTGAACTTTAACTCTTAACGCCTCCCCTTGTCAAAATTTGCACTTGGCATTCACATAATGCACAAAACAGATTCCCACATAGTCGATAACAACCCAAATATAGTCCTCCCGAATTTACATATTAATCAATTGCAGGAAAGGTTTTCATTTTATGCCATTGCTCATTGATTGGAAATATAAACTTCTCAGAAGTATACTAAAAACATAATCAAAACATTATGAACTAATAATCGTTGAAGCACATAACCTGCGAGATAAGTTCCGAATGAGAAATTATCAAGATCTGATATACTTCTCATGAAAGAATTAATATTCTCCTGAAAATTTCCAAGATGACTCGAACTTTGCTCAAACAACACAAACTCCACCGAAACACACTTATCCGCTGCATCCTATTAAAAACCAAGAAAAAAAAATTATATATAATTTATCATAAAAAAATATTCTGAAGCATGATCTGTTGACTAACCATGAGAGTCAATTTCAACTCAGTGTTGATAATATCAGGCACGCACGAGCTCAAAACAATCACTTTCCTCATAATATCTTTACCTCCCCATGAGTACAGTACTTGATCGCTCAAAATACTTGAAAGCTTTACATCTAGTTCCACAAAAATACCACAAAAACATTACTTATTTACTTAAATACCAAACATGCTTGCTAAATATCAGTTAATCAGTTACTAACCGAATGAACGGAGACTTCCAGAATCGTTAACTTCAGGCAAAAAGGAATCGGTAGGCACATTATTAACGGCGTGATGGAAGTCACGGAGATTGAAATTTCCTCTAGGACTATAACCGATCTTTAGCTGTTAAAAAAATATCAAATTAGTTTTTTGACAAACACGTTCGGTTTTTAACAAAATCTTCGGATTTTCCTCAATTACCTCGTGAGAGAGAGAAGTGCGGTGTTTTAAGAGATAACACAAGCCGATTTTGTCGATGAGAGAGTGCGATTGGCGGAGTGAAGGAGACGATACGGCGTAGAAATTTGCGAGGTGTAGCAAGGACTGAACAGAACCAACGAGTTGCAGCAATCGAGTAATCAATTGATAAAAAAGAGAAAGCATGAGAGAAAGAGTATTACTTGTTTTAGGTTTTTGAGCAATGGAGGCGAGAGGTTGCAGAGATCTAGCACGAAGCAAACAAGTACCATTTTCAATTTCTTCTTCGAGTCTGTGGATTTGTTTTGATTTTTGTGTTTGGCGCGGAAGGAGAAGTATTTATATTCAAGAAAAAGAAGTTTTGGATTTGCCTCCTACTTTTTGGGATTAATAAAGTTGCCCCTGTAATTTGTTAGCTTTCGAAAAAGGACCCATTTTGTTTTTAATTTTACTTTTA
>Ga0325414_1005112_pt1 | contig 13807 bp, 15 predicted proteins | sample PopdelMetagenome_8_FD_206183 | JGI IMG/M metagenome (GOLD analysis project Ga0325414, IMG submission 206183) | Populus deltoides microbial communities from Bellville, Georgia, United States - Leaf-PdKOR-R3 | ecosystem: Host-associated > Plants > Phyllosphere > Phylloplane/Leaf | place: USA...
AAGGCAGTCATGAGGTTCATCAAGGAGGTGTGGCACTTCCGGAACAAGCCTATTCTTGTGGTGCTTGACCCTCAAGGCAAGGTGGTTTGCCCAAATGCACTCCACATGATGTGGATTTGGGGAAGCAGTGCTTTCCCTTTCACTAGCTTGAGAGAGGAATCTCTCTGGAAGGATGAGACATGGAGGCTTGAGCTTCTAGTTGATGGCATTGACCCAGTGATTCTTAATTGGGTAAATTCATTATAGAATCAATCCAAATATACTTACATTATACGTGTGTGTGTGTAATCTTGTTGACTTTTGATTCAATATTTTTTTGATCATCAGATCAACGAAGGAAAGTACATTTTCTTGTACGGAGGAGACGACGATGAATGGATGAGGAAGTTCACAAGCAGCGCACGTGCTGTGGCGCAGGCAGCCCGCATTCCCCTGGAGATGGTTTATGTGGGGAAGAGCAGCAAAAGGGAGAAAATCCGGCGAGTCATAGCGACAATCACAGTGGAGAAGCTCAGTTACGTCTGGCAAGACCTTACCATGATGTGGTTCTTTTGGACCAGGCTAGAGAGCATGCTGTACTCCAAGATTCAGTTAGGCAAGCTTGATGACCATGATCCTATGATGCAAGAAATCAAGAAGTTGCTTAGCTACGGCAGAGAAGGTGAATGGGCTGTGCTTAGCAATGCGTCTAATGTTGTGGTCAACGGTCACAAGACCACAGTTTTGCAAACATTGCTTGAGTATGACTTGTGGAAGGAACAAGTGCCTGTCAAGGGCTTTGATATGGCCTTCCAAGATCACCACTTCCAGCTCCGCGGCATTGCTCGTCCTTGCTGCCGCTTCGATTTCCCAATGACTACGGGTAGGATCCCTGAGACCATGAAATGCCCAGAGTGCAACCGCACCATGGAGAAATTCTCCACTTTCCTTTGCTGCCATGATGAGGTCATACCAGATGAGCTCTCCAAGTAAATGATCAGCTGCCACGCTTCCGTGGAGCTCATACTGCCACTAAATAATATTGTTGAGTGCGCTCTTTTTTTTCTTTTCAATTTTAAAGCGTTGTGAGGCTATGGCGCACAGTATTTTGACCTTGCATTTGATATTCCATACCATAAAATAAATTTGAGTATATTCTATGTTTTGGAGACTTTCCTGGGTTTTTTTTTTTCTTATGGCACACATACATTTTGTATAGCTTCCTAGCTAGCCTTCACCTAAAAGAATCAACAGCAGTGTGAACCTTAAAAAAATTATAAAAAGATTAAAAGCAAAAATAATTTTTCAATGTTCTATTTGCACCAAAAAAAATTGTTAAAGGAAAAAAATATTTTCTCAAAAAAATATATATATATATATAATGTAACGGTGAAGGCTAGGAAAAATAGTCTACCTAATTTGTGTTTATTTTTTTCATTTGGATCACAGTTCTTTCCGCATAATTAAAAACTCAAAATCATCACTCTCTTGTTGAAATATTACATATTTTCAAAAGAAAATGCCTTAAATCTTACTTCGAGATATATCTTTTTGTGCTAATATTAGTTTCTTTATTTTTTTATATTTCTTTTATAAACTAATGGTAAAAGTCTAATGAGAAATCACGAAATATATTATAGAACTTCCAAGTTCCTAATGAAATTAAAAAATAATAAAGAGACCTAAATAATGAAAAAAAACTTGAAGAGTGTAATGTCAAATTAATGGATAAAACTTATACACTACCAGAAAATTGCCATTTACAAACGTAATCATTGTTGGAATTTTTTTGGTTGTATTGTAAGACCTAAATTTTAGATCAAACCCAAGCTCAAGTCAGCCCAAACTCAACCTAAGTTAACCTAGGTATATAAAAAAAAGTTGCAATAGAATTATTGTTCTCTCTTCTAAGTCTTGTGGTCGTCGTGACCCTCTCCTCATCGAATTAAAGATTTCAGTTTTTGATCTTAAGTTTTTTGTTTCAGAAAAGTGGAAGTAGCAAGTAAGTGATTCTTTCTCGTATTATTTTTAATTATGATTTGTTTATGGAATGATTTAAAGAGAGAGATTAGGGTTTATAAGGATTAGAAATTTACGTTGTTAAGATTGATTTATGATTATTAAGGGTTTAATGTTAGGTGATTAATTAGTATGTTGTTAGAAATAAGGATTTATGAGTTGATTTGTTTAAATTAATTTTTATGGGTTCAGAAATTCATTTTTACCTTGCTGGAAAATCTGGACAAAATGGTCTTGAGGTTGAAGATGATCAAATTTTATTTTGGTCCTTGATTAATGAAAATTTCAGTTTGGTCCCTAAACTTTGGAAAAATTACAATTTGACCCCTAAATGTATTTTGAGATTCTGGACAGTGTTATTATGAGGTTAATGATGATAAATCTCAGTTTGACAATTGATTTGGAATATTTTTAGTTTGGTCCCTCAATTTTGGGAATTTACATTTTAGTCCCTAAACTTTATAAAAATTATAGTTCGGTCCCTGGTTCATTCTAGACAGACTTAAGGATGGTTTATGGGTGAAATTTCAGTATGATTATGCATTTACAGTTTGGTCCAGTTTTGGTAAAATTACATTTTGGTTCCTGTTTTGGATAATTGTTGTTTTAGTCCCTAAAGCTAGGAGACTAAACCTGGTTTTCTTTTATGCATTGGAATGTTTTTAATTGTGTTGCTTTTGAGTATATTTTGTATATTTATTGTATGTTCTCCTAACGATCCTCAGTAGGTTTTTCGGGTTTTTCATCTGATATTCCTTTTAGTTCTATATGTTTTGAGTGAGTGGGATAATCTTTAATATGCATATATTATAAATAAATATGCATGTTGATTATACAATGAGTACAACTAGTTAATTTCTTGAATATTTATATATGTTGCTTTATTTTCCGAGTACTCATTTATTCTTGAATTTGCACTCGCAATCTGTCGAACTAAATTCTATTTGATATGATATACGTTTCTTTGATGATTCTGTAAATATCTATTATGCCTTGATATAGGACATGTCAGTAACTCCATGTTAACAGAGTGTAGTTAGCCTATGTGCACATAGTATTATGTATACCTAGCTGGTGAGAGAGGCATCAGCCTGTGGCAATTGATCATCCCACAGTGGTCACCTTCGGGTGTCATCTGGTCACTTTCGGGTGTCATATGATCTCTGACATGTATTCCACTACATTATGATAGTATGTTTAGTATGTATGTGTGTGTGTGTATCAAGATAAATCGACTTGCAACTATTAATATTAATATCTAAAATGTATATTAAATATTATTCCCTCACTAACTTGGTTAAACCCACCCCTCATTCTTAATATTATTTCAGGTTCTTAGTTTCTGTTAGCAGGTGGACTTTGTTGAGTGTTCCTACTTCTTTAGTTTTGGTCGGTATGCCTTGCTTATTTTACGAGGCTTTCCTTTTAGTTTTGATTCGATATCTTAGACACTCCACTATTACCTTGTTTTAATTAAGTTTGGATTTTGACAATGTAATGAGTATTATGGATTATTGTTTTCATTTTAATTACTGATGATGAATTTTAAACTATCTTTTGGTTGCATTAGTTTTAAATAATATAATATTTCTGAAGATTATGAAATGCTGTGTATTTTTGAATAAATTATTCTTTTGATATGTTCGTTTTGAGGCTTAGTGTAGGTGGGGTGTCCTTCCGACACCGCTCTTGCATTGCCGGTCATGGACCCGGGATTCGGGTCGTGACATGTATATTGCGGTGAACTTTATTTATATGATTTTTCATCCTTGTATTCATCGATGAACACCGACAGAAAAAATCTCTTGGTTTATACTAATGGAATTGCAATGAGAAAATAAAGCATAAACTCGATAACGTGTAACTTTTACAGATGGTGTCACCCATGGAATTAACCCCATGGTATAGTATGTTCATAAATATGCCGACAAAAAAATTCTCTCAGTATATATCGAGGAAATTATGGAGGAAATTACATTGGGATTCAAAAAGATCAAATCGTACTGCTCGTATTTGTACCAACAGAATGACCGATAAAATAATTTTATAGGTCATTTTGTCAATAATATTTAGTTTGTGACCTCGCAGTCGACCCTCCTCTCCCCCTCCTCCATTTCTTCTTCTTTCTTATGCATTTTTTTTTGCAACAAATAGCTACCCCCTCCTTCCAAATCTCAACAAAAATGCAACCTCTCACAACAAATCTAGTCACCACAGCACTCAAGTTTGTCAATATTTGTGTTTTGATTCAAATTTTGTTGAGAATTCTCCACTTTAAGTAAGCAAATCTACTCCTTTTTTTTATTTGAACTCAATTTTAAAATGTCAATTGTTTTTGCATAGTTTTGTAGTATATGTATTTTTTTGGGTATTTATTTATTTATTTTATATTTTTTTTCATTTAAATTTGTTGTATGGGTTTATGATTTGTATATATTAGGATTTGTTTTAGATTTTGTAAAATTATATTTGTTCGTAAATTGATGAAACTTATGTATAGTTTTTTACTTCGGCTTTTTGTGATAAAACAAATCATGGCTTATTTAACAAGTCCATTTTATATTTTTTCAATTTTATTGCCAAGTTGAAATTTTTGGTAAATGTGTTGAAATTTTAATTTACATTGATAATTGATAATAAGTTAAGAGTACTATTAAAATAAATTAAATAAATTAAAGCTAAACCAATATTTTTTTCAAATTTATTTAGTTAACATAGTTAAATAATACATGTTGTTATCATTATTTTATATAAGTTTGATATAAGTAATGGATGTTCATTTATGGATGTATCGAGATTCACCCAAGGGTTACGGAGGAATACAGTGTTGTTTGGATGAGAAGAAAAGGTGGTTGGCTTGCTTGGATGGGGGAGAAGAAAGGCTAGCGGCATTCCTAGTGTTGCAGGAAAGATCGTGCGCAGTCGTCGCTGGTGCTGGTGTTGCCGGAGGTGGAGAAAAAAAGGGGAGAGTGAGACTACCGTAAGAGAAGAAAAATCTGGGGAAAAATGATTTTTTTCCAACTTTGCACACTGATTTCTTGATGTTCAGGCCATGAAATCCAAATCTATTTATAGGGGATGAAAAAGGGTAATATTATCTTCATTAAAGAAAGATTTCGGCCTTTGATTCGGCTGGAAAGGATCTCAATCGTTGGTTCAAAGTAGACACCATGAATTGTTAAATTTGACAGTTAAAAGCTACTTGAGTAAGCCACTTTAGGCTGGTGTTGCGACCGCTGTGGTTTCAATCGGCCTGAGCGGACCTACCTAGTTGTAGAGAAATGTCAGGTGACCATTTTGGTTCAAATGTTGTCAAATTTGGTGGAGATGTGAAGCATTAAATGCCCTTGAAAAGTAGCCACCCGGACAGCTTTTTGTGCCAAAAAAGAAGAAGATAATAAATAGTAACCAGACGACGCATCGAGTGGTTGTTTTTTAAATTATTCAAAACGACGTTGTTTTTGGTTTTGTAGTGTTTTAATTTAGGGTTTTGATCAAAGTTCAATTTAATCCTTCAACTTTCAATTTATTTTAATTGCACCTATAATTGACCCTAAACTTTTCATTTGAAATTTCGCCTCTGCTGAATTTCAAAATAACTCTCTAATTTCAACGCCTTTTTTCAGTTTTTTCCTTGGTCTTATATTTATGAAATTTGACCATAAATTGACTATTAAACTTCTAATTTTCTTCATTTTCACCTCTGATTTCAATTAAATTGATCCCCATAATTTGGCGCCTTTTGCAAAATAGTCATTGACTGAGAATTTCTCTAATTTAACTCTTAATTGAACCCAAAACCTTGATTTTCTTGTAATTTTGCCCCTGATTTCAATCAATTGACTTGGTAAAAATTATATTTGGTCTCTTAGAATTTCAATCTTCTTAATTAAGCCCATATTAAGCTCCTAAACTTATTTTCTCACCTAATTAAATTCTTTAATTAAACCCAAATTAATTCTTAAACATAATAAAACTTTAATTTGACCCATGATTAAATTAAATTGACCTTTTAAAATTTTAATTATGTCCTTGGACTTAATTTTTATTTGGATTCGTCCAATAATCATTTTATTTTACCTTGAATTTGCATTGTTTCTTTAGTCTTGGGTATAATGGGATACAATTAGGCCTCAAATTTCCTTCAAAATTGCAGCTTGATTTTTCTATATGTTTGAAATCCTCCTGGACATGCTTTCTCCACGTCGTCAGCCTTTATTTTATTTTTATTTTTTTTTGAAGAAAAAAATGAATTTGGAAAATAATTCAAAAATGGGTTATGACACCAATAATCAAGCCAAACATGCCTAAGGAAAGACACCAATGATTTTCTTCAATTTAAATCATAATTAGCATGCTTTTGATGGGTAAACCCAAATCAAACCACCACACTTTCCATATATTTCATTCTTGCTAAAAACAAAAGTTTCAGCAAGGTTAAAGTTTCTCCCAACTCAGCCAAAACTAATCAAATCCAAATGGTGAACTTAGCCATCATTGTGTCATGCAACACATACCAAAGAATCAAAGCATTTTAACGAATAGATCTCCCTCGATCGAAACTATATGTTCCTCATGATACAATGATAGAAATGATGGTAAGGTTAAGTTCTTGTTCTAACAAAGTGCATGGAGTTATAGATGATAATAGTAATTGATAAGTAATAAAAAATGCATTGTTATTAAGGTTTTATATCATCATATTGCACTTGAAGTATCATTAAATCCTCTAACTTAAGCATATTTTGTAATGTAAACCCCAGAAAAAAAAAGATGTCGTAAATTGCAAACTAAATAAATGGGGAATAAAAGTAAAGAAATTTATGTATAGATTTAAATAAAAACGGGAATTCAGAAATTTTTGGACATAAATTTCTGGATGAAATATTTTGAGACATATAAATTAACCTGGAAATGTTGAGGGTTGGATTAAATTTAAGAAAATAACCTAAACTAAAAGTTGTGGGGTGAAATTATAAGAAATGAAAAGAGGTATAACTTAATTATAAGAAGAAAAAGATGCAAGAGAAAAATAATAAACTTAAAGAAAATGAGGCCTAAATGCAAATAAAAAAAAATTATAGAGCATAAATACTCCTCTTCTCACCAAAAATCTACAACAACCGTAAGGAAAGAAAAGAGGGAGTTTTTGTATCCATTCTTGCAAATCAAAAGAGAAACACTAAAATTTCAAGAACCCATAGATTAAGGGTTTGTAGATGGAATAAACACTTGTGGGCAAGGGATAAACAAGAAAATTAAACAAGAAGAGAACAAAGAGGGTCGGTGATTAGTACTTAAAAGTACATTTTTATCAAGGTTTTATATCATCATTTTGCACTTGAAGTATCAATAACTCCTTAACTACAACATGTTTTATAATAACAAGTCTGATATTATAAGATACCTTTAATTTAGGTAAATATTTATCTTAAATGCAGGCCTATCATATAAATCAAAGGATTGATTGATGAGTTTAACTACTGAAATTGAGAAGACAAAGAGAGGGCAAAGCTTAAAAAAAGAGATATTGGTTTAGTCCAAACTGGAACACCATTCGGTTATTGGAATATAACTGGAGCTATAGAACTTGGATTTAGGTGTGGTTTATATGTATGGAAAGCTAAGACATAGGCCTAAAACTTTGATGAAGAGTCCAAGATTTAAAAGTGTCATTTTTGAGTTCAAGTGGTAGCAACAACGGACAAGTCGAAAATTGTCCTGCAGCCTAGACACTATTTATTTTTCAGCCCATATCTCGAGTTCTAGAAGTCCAAATGCGCCGATTCTAATATTTTTGGAAAGCTGAGACAATTTCCCAGAACTTTTATGAAGACTATCTGTTCACATTCTGATGTTAGCAATGACGTTTTGTTCAGACAAGAAGATAAGGATTGTCACTAAGTCAAGATGTGGCCACCCACTCAACAATTAGTTATCAAATCAATAGTTACTAATTTTGGCCTATAAAAGAAGGCATTTGCCTTGTATTTAGGCATCTTGGTTGTTCAGATCAAGATCTTGCTCTTGCTCTTTTTCTTTGTATTTTGTAATGTTCAAGTTTTATTCCATGCTATATTTTCCTTAATCTCTTGCTTATGCTTTTTATTTCCTTTACTATACTTCTATAATTATGTTCTTATCTTGTTTATCTATATTTTTCTTATTCATAATGTTCAACTAAGTTTATTATGTTAAGGTGAAAAAGTTACACTAATGGTGTAAGAATAAGTACAGTGTAAACTCAACATATATTTTAATGTTTGATACTAACATGTTTTGTATTTGTTATCTTACTCACTTTTAATACCTTAATTGTTAAATGGTTAATCTAGATTTGTGTTGAACAACCCTTGGTACAAAATACTTGGCACTTTCATAGCCCAACTGTATGGTATAACTGACACCTGAGCTATGAAAGGAACTTGATTTGTTGTTAACATAAGTTATCACCATGAATAGCTGATAATATTTACAAGTATTGGCATTACTTGAATAAGATAATTAATGTAATCATGTTAACAATTTATAATCCGATTGGAACCTCTTTTGTGGTGGTTATCTAGTCAAGTAATAAAAAGAGTTTATACTATACTTGTTTGAAATACCATTAGTGGATCCTCTAACCTTGACAATTATTTTATCTTTGTTTAAATCCTTACATCAATATCACATCTTAAAAGTTCTCTTTAACTCCTTTTCTATTATTATCTATTTCTTTATTTGTAGTTTATACAATTACCCTCTTTGTGGTTCGACCCCGGTCTTGTCGGGTTATTTTTTACTTCGACACTCCTACACTTGGGATAAGACATCAACTCTTTGATCGTGTCAAGTTTTTGACGCCGTTTCCGGGGAGGTAAATTCTTGTATAAATTATAATATTTATTTTATTGTCTTTTGTTTTCTTTCCTTTTATCTAACTTTTGTTTCTTCTGTTTTGTTTTGTTTCTTTTTTTTTTCTTCCATTTTATTCTCTTCCTACACGTGCATGAGAGTTTGGTCATGTACATTAAATGGTAGACTTTGTAGGGTATCCTCATCATTTTCAGAAAATATGGTCGAAGAAGATAACCAGTCACTTCATAATGAGAATAATGAGAATAATCATGTTAGAACATTTAGAGACTATATGAATCCAACAAAAACAAGTGCACCTTCATGTATAGTTTTCCCTCCTGATGCATCTCACTTTAATTTTAAGCCAGACATTATTCAACTTTTACCTTCTTTTCATGACTTAGATCTAGAAAATCCATACTTGCATTTGAGAGAATTTGGAGAAGTTTCTAACACTTATAATGACTCAAATTGTCGCATGAACACCATTAGATTAAATCTTTTTCCTTTTTTATTAAAAGATAAAGCTAAAACATGGTTACAAAATTTGAGACCAGGATCCATTCGTACTTGGGATGAAATGCAACAACAATTTTTAAAGAAGTTTTTGCCGTCTCACATAACAAACTCTTTCAAAAGACAAATCACCACTTTCACTCAAAAACCAGGAGAAACATTTTACCAATATTGGGATAAGTGTCGAGACTTGCTTAATACTTGCCCTCATCATGGTTTTGAAACATGGAGATTAGTTTCACATTTTTATGAAGGGTTAACACTTAAAGATAGCCAAATGGTGGAATTGATGTGCAATGGAACTTTTGAAGATAAAGACCCTGATGAAGCAATGGAGTACCTAGACTTGTTAGCTGAAAATACTCGTGAACATACAACCCTGGTTGGAGAAATCATCCAAATTTCAGTTGGAAGAGTGATAACAATAATGCATAAACTTCATAGCCACCATTTCAAACACACTATAATTTCCAAAATTCTCATGGATATACACCTCTTTATGCTCCATCTCCTAGAAGAAATCTTGAGGAAACATTGCATGCATTCATTGAAAAGTAGGAGATAATCAACACTCAAAATTCTCAAACCATGGTAGATCTAAAAGATGCTCTTGTAAAATTCACATCTACTCTTAGTTTTCAAGAGAAAGGTAAGTTTCCATCTCAACCACAGCAAAATCCCAAAGGGCAATACAATTCAAGTGCAAGTAGCTCCAGAAGCCAACACATGGATCAAGTCAAATCAATCATTACTCTCCGCAATGGTAAGGTTATTAAAAAACCCATTCTTGAACCTTGTGAGAAAGAAGATGAGTTAGTCTTTGAGGGTAAGGGAGGGGTTGAACCTGAACATTGCAAAGAAAAGACTGATTCCCCACCAACACTTTCATTTTCTCATGCCATGACCAAACAAAGAAAAGTCAATCACAACTCTGAAATCTTTGAAACTTTCAAATAGGTTAGGATCAATATACCTTTGTTGGATACTATTAAACATGTACCTTCTTATGCTAAATTTTTTAAAGATCTGTGCACTGTGAAGAGAAAACTGAATGTGAAAAAGAAAGCCTTTTTAGCTGAACAAGTAAGTGCCAACACTTTGAAATATAAAAACCCTAGTTGTCCTATAATTTCATGCTTTTTTGGAGAACATAAAATTGAAAGAGCTTTACTTGATGTTAGAGCTAGTGTGAATTTACTTCCATATTTAGTTTTTCAAAGTCTCAATCTAGGTGAGTTAAAACCAACTTCTGTAACTCTTTTACTTGTCGATAGATCTGTAAAAGTGCATAGAGGAATAATTAAGGATGTGTTAGTACAAGTTGATAAATTCATTTACCCTATAGATTTTGTTGTCTTGGATACACAACCTCTTGAAACATGTAATCCAATTCCTTTCATTTTAGGATGTTTGTTTCTTTCAACTTCTAATGCATTGATTAATTGTAGGAATGGATAGATAACGCTATCATTTGAAAAAATGACATTGGAAATGAATATTTTCAACATTTGCAAGCAACGTGGAGATGATAATGATTTACAAGAAGTAGATCTTATTGAAGAATTAGTTTATGATCAATTTTAATTACCTTGAGTAAAACTGAGTTTGATGAATCTGAAGAATTGCAAATGATTTATTCTTAGGAAGAAATCAAGGACAAGAAAGGCATCGATAATGTTGTTGCAAATCATTTGTCAAAATTAACAATAGATCCGACATCTGACATCCTACCAATCGATGATTACTTTCCTGGTGAATCCTTACTTTCTCTTAGTCCAATGCCTTGGTTTGCTAATGTTGTCAATTTTTTTGCTTTAGGATATTTGTTAGCTCATTGGAGTACCCAAGACAAAAGAAAGTTTTTGAATGAAGTGAACTTTTATTGGGATGACCTTTACTTATTCAATTATTGCCCTTATCAAATATTTTGAAGATGCATTCCCGACAATAAGGTAAGTAGTGTCATTAAATTTTGTCATTCTAAGGCATATGGGGGTCATTTCTCATCAAAAAAGACAACTGCAAAAATCTTACAATGTGGATTTTATTGGCCTACCATGTTTAAGGACATGCATGCATTCTGTAAAACTTCTGAAAATTATCAAAAAGTTGATAATGGTAAAAAAGTTTTGCCTTATAATTCTCAACTTCATTTCTTTCTTGGAAAGCTAAGATCAAGATGGAGCGGTCCATTTATTGTGAAACATATGTATCCTTATGGGGCCTTTGATATTAAGAATCCAAAAAATAGCAATGTTTTTAAGGTAAATAGACATCGTTTGAAAGCTTACTTTGATAATTTTCCTAGTGAAAATGAATCCATTCGTTTGAATGATCATGTATATAAAGGTTGATTATTTTGTTTTCTCACATTGTTTTTGAGTTTCTTTTTGGTGTGACTCTTATTTTGCTAGTCTTTCTCCAACCCCAGTCAAATGGCGGATAACGGTACTCTGTGACTCTTAAGTCGGTTCTTTCAGTTTCCCATGATAATTGATATATATGTATATATTTGTTCAATTCCTTGTTCCTTCTCTTTTCTTTACATCTCTTTTCCACTTCTCATCTAAAAAATGGACACCACTCTTAAAAAATTAAAAAAGTATCTTCCTGTTTTGCCTCCAAATGCGATTGCAAAACTTTACTGTGCTAGGTGTGAAAGATTGTTGTTAATGAACCATGGAATTCCTAAAGATATTCGTTGGATGATTGAAGCAAAGGTTTGATTATCAGGTGAGTCTTCAAATTATTTTATTTCATACATGTCTAGGACAGGTAAAAGCACTTTTGCAAAGAAACGTCGTGCAAAACGACTGAAATTCTATCACCGATGTGCCAGATGGACTTGTAATGCACAATGTCGTTCTTTAGGAATGGTATCTGTAAACCGTGAAGATAAAATACAATTCATTAAGGATGGCCTGAGTAAGGGGTCTTTAGATAATCTTCTATTGACTCTTGAGACACATCCTAGTAGAGATATGCATCGTGCAATTCATGATTTATAACCCCATTTTCATAAAGAACATGATCGACTCAATCTTGGGAATCTGACTAAAAAAGACCATGTTTGTCAGTTTTTAAGAAAATTGGTTGGGAAGCGTATCCTCGACCCATATAGGGCGTTTAAGCCGTTATTGGACGTAAAACTAAGGGAAGATGTGAGCCACAATCACAACTACCTGTACATACACATGTTTTGACTAAAAATAAAGATAGAGAGAGAGACTCTAGCTGGCCTACATATAGGTGGTATGATTGCATTTTCAATTTCTTATCTATAAAATCTTCTCTTCTTTCCCTTCATTTCTACTCAACCCATACATTCAATAAATATAGAAGTGTGTAGAAATGGCAGATTCCTCAAGTCATCAAATAAGAAATATTTGTGTTCTTGGTGGATCCAGTCTTGGGAAAAAAAAGGAGTTTTTAGAATCAGCAAATCATCTTGGTCAGGTACTAGCTGAGAGAAAAATTCATTTAGTGTATAGGGGAGGCAACCTTGGGTTAATGGGGGTGTGTCAATAGCTGTATTTTTAGAAGGTAGTCAAGTTTTGAAGGTCGTCCCTAAAGCTTTAGCAAAAGGAGACATCATTGGAAAAACTATTGGAGAGGAACTACAGGTCTCCACAATGTTTGATCGAATGAATGCAATGTTTAACCATGCTGACGCCTTCATTGCCTTACCAGATGGTCTAGGCACATTGGAAGAGATCTTTCATATTTCTTCTTAAGCCCAACTGCACATTCACCATAAACCTATAGGTTTGTTAAATGTTAATGATTTTTATGATAATTTGTTGTCTTTTCTTGATCAAGCTGTGGAACATAAATTTCTAACATCTTCGGCACGACAAATCATAATCTTTGCTGCTACTGCTGAACAACTGATTGATCAATTGCAATCTTTTATCCCTATAATTGATTCCTCAATGAGTCGAATAGATTGGTAAAAAAAGGAAAGTCGTAAAAAGCTGAGATTGGATTTGAGCCTTAGTTTGTAAAAACTTGTGTCTTTTGGTTTTATTAATAGCATAATATTTTCCTGTTTTATTATCTCTTATATTTGTTTAAATGTGTTTCAGGCTTGTCAGTAGTCGCTACTTCAGGTGATGTCTTCTATAATCTACCTTTCTACTTTAGAACATTGAGGACAATGTCTTGTTTTGGTTAGGGGGAGAGGGTAGTAGTTGATATTAAAAAAAAACTAACTTTCTAGTTTTTTTTTGCTATTATTAAAACCATTTAAAAAAAAAACCACAAGCATCATGATTAGTACTTAAAAGTGCATTTTTATCAAGGTTTTATATCATCATTTTGCACTTAAAGTATCAATAACTCCTTAACTAAAGCATGTTTTATAATAACATATGTAATAATATAAGATACCTTTAATTTATGGTAAATGTTCATCTTAAATGCAGGCCTATCACATAAATGAAAGAATTGATTG
>Ga0325414_1005113_pt1 | contig 13807 bp, 4 predicted proteins | sample PopdelMetagenome_8_FD_206183 | JGI IMG/M metagenome (GOLD analysis project Ga0325414, IMG submission 206183) | Populus deltoides microbial communities from Bellville, Georgia, United States - Leaf-PdKOR-R3 | ecosystem: Host-associated > Plants > Phyllosphere > Phylloplane/Leaf | place: USA...
AAAATATAAGGATAAAAAATCTTCCAAACAAGGACCGATTTGTAAATAAATATTTGTTTATAGGTTACAGGGATTAAAATGAAACTTTGCTTTGGGTTCTAAAACTTTTTATAATATAAGGATAGCAATAAATCTTTTCATTATGAATATATTTGTTTTTGTATTTTAAAAATATTTAAAAAATTTAAATTTTTTTATTTTTTTATTTTAAATTAATATTTTTATATCATTTTAATATATTGATGTCAAAAATAATTTTTTAAAAATAAAAAAAATTATTTTGATACATTTTTAAACAAAAAATACTTTAAAAAACAACCGCTATCACACTTTTAAATACCCCTGCATCACATTATTCGACCACATATGTCAAAAAGGGTGAGGGAAAAATGATAATTTATACAAGTAAAAGGGAGTGTTTAAAAATATAGTAAATATTTTGATATATTTTTCGTTTAAAAATATATCAAAATAATATATATATTTTATTTTTTAAAATTTATTTTAACATCATCATATCAACACGATATAAAAATATTTAAATAATTAATTTTAAATAATTTTAAAAAAAATAGTGAAAAGAATATACAAACACAATTCCAAACTAGCATTAACAAGACAACTACTCTTGTTACATGATCCTACGTTCAATTTCATTTCCCTATTATGAATTTGTTTTTTTAGTAAATAGATTTTGTTATAAAAGTGTTTTATTATTGTAAGTTGCTTCACATCAGGTTTTTGCTAACTTAAAAATTTGGATTGATCATAGTTGAGAAAAAATACAGTATTTTCAATTTTTTAAATTTAAACTTTACGCTGGCACCTTAAAGAATTTATTAAATTACTTTAAATACACTAACGTGGGAGGTACATTTTTTAAATCATTCGTAAAAAAAATATTTAGTTTTGGCTAAATTGTATTATGGTGTCATTTATGGCGACATACCCCCTGTTCAAATCCATTAATTGTATATTTTGAATGTTTTAATGTAAAATATATTAAAATAATATTTTATTTTATTTTTATTTTATTTGTGATATTAATAAATTAAAATAATTAATAAACACTAATAAAAATATTTTTTAAATAAAAAATAATTTTAAAAAACAACAACAAAACAAAACTCTCCAGTAGAATGTAAAAGCAACATAGAGTGTAAAGGGCTGCCGTTCCAATAATAATTTTAAGATGTGATGGTGTTTAAGAATGAGATAATAATTATTTTTTAAAGTATTTTTTTATTTAGAAATGTATTATAATAATATTTTTTATTTTTAAAAAATTATTTTTGATATTATTACATAAAAATAATCCAAAAACATAAAAAAAATTAATTAATTTTAAATAAAAAAATTAATTTTTTTTTCATAAAATACTATTTAGAAAGCAATTTCATTCGGTGCTGTTAAAAGCAAATAAAGTGGAGTGCTGCCGCGCCAACATCTTTTGAATCCAAATCTATATTGGGCTACTTTGCAGTGATTAGGGCCTATATTGGGCTCACAAGAGCGGGCCATGTACTTTTTATGAATAAGCCCAAGAGGCCCGTTTGATGTAACCTAAATTTCGGTGGACAAAAGATTAGAGGCTTCAGATAGAAACAGCTGCGGTGCCTTTATGTCTGAGCTTTTGTCCTTGGAGAGTGGCTGATGTCGCCATTGGTCAACGATCATCATTTTTAGCCAATGGTCAAGAGGAAGGGAATGTGTAGTTTATTATTTTACCCATCCTTTTTTAAGAAATTACCTCTCATCCAGTGGACTGGAAGGCCATTTTCATATAAAATACTTAACTCTTGTTATTTTATTGAATTTCATAATTAAATTATGATTTCTATATTAAATAAAAACTTAAATATTATATTGCTTTATACTTTAGTATGTATTTCATGTTCATAAAAATAAAAAGAACTTTTGGACCAAAATAATTTTTTTAGAGAATGTGAGAACAAAATATATTTTCCCCTGTTTTTTACAATTTAATCTTTAATATTTTAATTTGGTATTTTCCATAATTCCAAGTCTAATTTTATAAAATTAGGTTATAAAAAGATTCAATTGCAATAAAAAAATTTTAAAAATAAATAAATAATATAAAGTACTTTATTGGAGAAAAAACCCCAATTCTTTTAATATATACTATAATTTACTTATAAATATGATACAAATGTATTATCATAATTAACCCACTAAGTCACCATCAATAAGTTGACTTATGAGCCGAGACATGTGAAGTATTTATGATTTGGTATTTTATTATTTTTTTCTATTTAAGTGCCAAAATTAATTTTTGTTATTTGAATGCCTGTAGTTATAAAATTTTATCATTAGTTTTGTTGTAGAAATGTTGACTTGTAGAAATGTTGACTTTTCATTAGGTAGGCCCAATTGATATTATTTTATGTATTTTTTAAAATAAAAATAATTAATGCCATATGAAATACTTGTACTCATATTTTTATGTCATGCGCATATTTGTTTTCTTTCTATATAAGTACTTGTACTCATAAATTTTGTACAATCAAGTACTTTTATAAAAAAAAATTTATAAATTAGTTGAAATGTTAGTTAGGGCTCATATATCTTAAATAACCAACATTTGTTTTCAACATTTTTAATTTCCTATCAGAAAAATAAAAATAATAAAACTTTTAAAGGAAACCAATATATAAAACTAATTAATTAAACGAGTTTATGTTTTTATTACTCATTTGTTACATTTTAATTTTAGGGAATGATACATACTTTAGACCCTAACTAATTAGTGAATAACATAAATATAAAATCAAGTAATTAATTCATTAATTAGTAAGTAACATTAATTTATATATATATATATATATATATAATAGTACATGCACTCAAATATTAAAAAAGAAAAAGAAAAGAGAGAGAGAGAGCATAAATGGCTCCAAGATACTATAGCCATGAAAAAATGAAGCGAAGACATGTCTGATATAGAACATTTGTCTACAAACGCTCATGAAATATGAGCTTGCTTATTGATTAATTGAAGAAGAATCCATGAGCAAGGAAGCACGTACAGCACTGTTCCTTTCTTTTTGGCGTGTGTTCAGAGCTTGAAACGTAAGCATCCAATATATATTTGGCGCAAGAATGAAACGCCAGGCTTGCAAGAAACGTTTGTCCAAGAATCTGTAAAGCGAAAGTGAAAAATAAACCAATGACAAGGAGGTTTGCATCCTTTTTATATATATATGATGAGGGCAGTAGCGATCATAATAATGCAAAAGGTGTTTGCGAAGAAAGTAGGAGGTCATCGAGAAGGGAAAGAAATGGCACCGGTCGGATTGCCTCCTGGCTTTCGATTCCATCCGACCGATGAAGAGCTTGTCAATTACTATCTTAAGCGTAAAATTAATGGCCAAGAAATCGATTTAGACATCATCCCTGAGATTGATCTCTACAAATGCGAGCCTTGGGATTTAGCAGGTATATATCTAACACTCTACTTTTTCCTATATATGTTCAAATTACGTTTCAGCAACGTTGCCAGAATATATAGAGCCATGGGACTACTGCTCTCATTACACAACTTCCTGCTGTTGTTTGTCTCGTAGAAAAATCTTTCCTGCCAAGTAGAGACCCGGAGTGGTATTTCTTCGGGCCCCGGGACAGGAAATATCCCAACGGGTTCAGGACTAACAGAGCAACTAGAGCTGGATACTGGAAGTCCACCGGGAAAGACAGGAGGGTTAACTGCCAGAATAGAGCCATCGGAATGAAGAAGACATTAGTTTACTACCGAGGGCGAGCTCCTCAAGGGATTCGGACCGATTGGGTAATGCATGAGTATCGGCTCGACGACAAGGAGTGTGAAGACACCTCTGGAATCCAGGTAGTTCGTGCATTGTGCAAAATTGTGTCCTTCTTGATCATACTGACGACAAACAAATATGCAACATTTCCATTTTTAATGGTAAATTTGTTATTGCTCCATATATATATATATATGACACATCAATTATACCCTCTGCTATGTATAAAAATAATTTTTTTAAAAAAAAATTAGTATATCAAAACAATTAAAAATATATATAAAAAAATTGTTTTAAGCTAAGAAAAAAAATTCAAAAAAATTTAAAAGTTTAGATGGACGCAATGCCAAACACTTGATGAATTTATTAGTTGCAATCTAGGACAGAATTGATCAAAGATCGATTTTCTCTCCTCTTCCTTCCTCTTTTACTGGAGAGAACGCATGCAACTAGACTAAACAGTTCTCTATTTACCCACAGTCGCTTTCTGGTCCTCGCTTTCGATTTTTCTTTTCTTTTCTCAAGAAAAGAAGAGAAGAGAAAAATGTAGGAGAACTATTGATGCTATCATGGCACCATTTTCCCCTTCCTCTTTTGCAAGAGAGACTGTTAAATACTAGACTACACTTTGTTTTAATCAATATGCTAGCTACTGTATTTTTTCTCTGGTCCTCAATGTTCCTTTTCTTTTTCTCAAGATCAGTAATTCTTATGTCATGCTCATTGCATATATATTTGCTTTTTTTTATTCACCAGTTGACTTGGAAAGCTTGCTAAATTTCAATGCCATGGCTAACGGGAAAAGCAACATTTCCTTTGCTTTCGTTTGGTTTTTTTCACCCACACCTCTTTTACACCAAAGTACAGAAAGCAAATAAAAGCATCGTAATTGCTCTTCTTCTTCTTTTTTCACTTTGATGATCATAATTGCATGTTCTTGTGCTTGATATTAGTCTTTGAATTACAAAAGAAATCAGTTTCTCTGTGAAACAACAACAAGACCATAGGATCCCAGTGGGAAACCATAGCTAGAGAATATAACAAGGTGTGAGAACGTGACACACAAAGTGCATGATTTTGCATGAAAAGTTAGAATAATTAGGGTTTATAAGTGCTAATCTCTCACCTGTTGTATTCTGAATATTTTATGGCATACAATCTCTGACATATTCGTTGCTTCAAATGGAGTTAGATCCCTAAGTGCCAAAGCTTGGGTTCCACTTTGTTTTTCTCTAATGAGACAAAAGTTCTATCCTCCATATGGCTCAATCCCTTCTTGCATATCTATATGTCGTTGTTCACTTCTTTATCTTTTTTCCTTCCCTGATCTACAAGTCTAGATTCCATGACTAATAAAATGATAAAATAAGACTCTACTAACCCAAAAAAGCAGTCCCACATCACTTTCACCTTGTAAGAATGTGTCGGTCACCTTTTACTTTATTCCAATTACAGAAAAACCAGCCAATTGACATCAAAGTATCCATCTCCTACTAGTTTAGGGTAAGCACCTGTCAATCTATCCAGCAATATTGTCCTCTTTCCTTTAATTTCCTCTTAATTTGAAAGTTTATATCTATGTGTAGACAATGGATAATCAATTATATACATCTTATGTGTCCATACGATTAAATATGACATTTTTGGCTATTATATATACGTATTTGCTCTCCATTTCACCTCATAAAAGTTTGAATCCTTGAAGAGATCATAAGAGAGAACTTTCATAGTGTAAATGGTTTATTTGAAATGGGACATAGAAGAAACTTAATTTGGTAAGCTTATCATCAAAAAAGAAAAAAATTAATTGAGAATTAATATGAGCTAGCTTCCATTAATATACGGAGTTCCCTTATTATGCAGCGCTATTAATCGAGTTTGTCGTTTCCCTTTGATAAGCCAGCTTTAAAATTTAGTTCCTGTGATCATTTCCCCTGGCTTATCGTCTGTACACAAGGCTACTTTCTTGTTTCATTTCAGGATTCGTATGCATTGTGTCGAGTGTTCAAGAAAAATGGAATATGTTCTGAGATTGAAGAGCAAGGACAATGCACAACAAGCCTATCATTAACGGAGAGCTCATCATCGCAAGGTGTGCTAAACGAGTATGAAACAATGTCACCGGATGTCCCAATTGCATCATCATCTTGTATTGAAGAGGAAGACAAAGATGATTCATGGATGCAGTTCATCACAGATGACCCATGGTACTGTTCTTCTAACAACGCTATGGTTGGCGGTGAAGAGATTTCTCAAGTGACTTTCACTGACTAAGCAAGGATAATTATCAAGTGATTGGTGGTGATGAATAATGTGAACAGAGTTGGATATATTTTTCTTACAATAAGGCATCGACTACAAAAATGGTGGTAAAAGCATTAGAGTGTTATGCCTAATTGGCTTAGTTATTTTGTTTTGGTTTCGGATATGGTGCATGGCCTCCCTATCTAGCTAGAGCCAATTTATCAAATGGCTTCAGAATTTTTTTTTTTTTTTTTTGTGGTTGTTAACCTCTATTTGAAGGTGATTTGGTGTTAATTACTTGTGGCATTAAAGGGCATTAATATTAATCTTATTATTATTATTATTATTATTATTATTATTATTTGAGGAGGCATATTGGTAAAAATTAAAATCATTACACATAATTATAAGGTAATGACTCTGGATATTTTTTTTCTCTCCATCCATTTAAGATAGTAAATCCTATTTTTTAAAATTTTAAATTTTTTTGTTTAAAATAATTTTTTTTTATTTTCAAATCGTTTTGATTGTTAATGTTAAAATTAATTTTTAAAAATAAAAAAAATTTTATTTTAATACATTTCTAAATAAAAAATCTTTTAAACCATCACAGCTATTACAATCACAATTAACCTCTGAGTTTACTTATTTTAAACCGATGGTGCTATTTGATAGTTAATTCTAGAATATTTTTTAGGATATTGGATTCCATATTTGAAAAGTCATAAAAAATTCACTACTATGAATTAAATTAGAGAATCAATGTCTTAAAAATAAATAAATAAATAAATAAATAAGAGTTATAGAGAACACAGTTGATCATGAAGCCATGGAATACAAACGGATAAGCCAAGAATTTAAGTGGTATTCATGTCAATATATAAACTTCACAACAAAGTGCAGTGAAGGCATGCTTTCTGTACCTTAAACTAAATTGAACATAAACGGATAAGCTCAAGCATTGAGATGGACTCTCACGACACATCATGTTCAAATCATTGGAGAGAAGACATATATAATCTTCCTATTCCTCGTTCCAATCCACACATCAAAAAGCTCTAATTAATTATAAGGAATATAATTTAACTGATTAAATTTTGATTTTATTTTTTAAAAATTATTAATTTAAGTGTTATAAATTTTAGTGCCATTAAAAAACTAGAGACTTGCATGATCGTTAATTTCAGGGGCTCAGAGAATTAGTTGAGGTACGCATAAACTGATTCAAACACCCAAGGTTACAAAAAAAAAAACCTTTAATTTGATTTTATGATAATTATATAACATCACATCCGGTCTTCAAACGAATAGATAACTGCTTCTAATTTAAGCTATGTATAAAAAAAAACCAATATAGTTTGATTAAAACTCGATTTAAATTTTTTAAAATGATAATTATATCACATTACATGTTTATTAAACTTAGTTTGGCCGCAAGTAGATAAGCTAAGTATAAAAAGAAATCATCGTAACCTAGTTTGGTCAGTCAACTTGATCAAGAATTGATCTCACTTTTGTAAAACATGTTTTATAAATTTTTTTATTGAGTTTATTGACTTCCTGCCTCTTCCTCGTTGAAGACTCGACTCGATTTATTATTACTAATTCAATGCATTTCGATCAATTAATAAAAATTATAGCATTTAATTACTGAACAAATATTAACCTCCAATATTGTTTTTCCAAAACTAAAAACTTGACACAACACAGAAGCAATTCTTTGTTTTTACTCCCTAAAAGAGAGGTGTGTTTTAGACCTCAAGATTAACAACTAAAGTAACATTTTTCACTTAGACATAATTCTAATACTAATTAAAAAAAACAACAAAAAAAAAAGAAAATATTTTTCACTTAGACATAATTTATTATGGACGGGAGTAGTATTTTCTCCTTCTTAACCTAAAAAAAAAAAAGGCTTTTCGCCCTGTGTTTAAGAGTAAAATAATCTTTGAATTGGGACAATTTTGGAGTTCTAAAATTAATTGAGGGCAGGATGGGTATTTTGTGTTTGGATTGTATAGTGAATTTACAAAACTGCTCTTAAAAGAAATTATTTTTTGAATTACTACTCAAGGTTAGTTTTGTATTTTAAATTAAAAATGCACGGTAAATTAACATTTTTTCTCTTAAAAAAACTAACATGAAAATAAAGGGCCTTTTTGTTATTCTCAATATTGTTGCACAGTGAAACAACCTTGGTATCAAAAAATTTAACTTTTTGATTATAGGGTATTTGTGTTATTTTATTGCTAGTTTATTTTTTATAATTAATTGGTTGGTGTGGAATCATTTAAGTATTTTAATAATTAAAAAAGAATATAAAAAAAATGTTAACACGTGTTGCGCATGCATTAACCGCTCCGCCGTCTTCAAACGATACATGCACCTGATTCTAGTAGCCAAAAATACCATTCCAGGATGGCTTCAACTTTTTCTCAACATCTTCTCTTTAGATATGTGATGCGTGCACTGATAGAAAGTACAGTTTATCACTGATGGTTATTTTTATTTTTTCTTCTTCCTTTCACTCGCTTTCTCAGTGTTTGCGCTTGCCATCCAATTTTTCAAGCCAGCCTCTAAATTTTTATTTCTTTTTTATTTAGTCCATGTTCTTTTAGTTATATTTTTTTTTGAAATAATTCATTGAATAAGGTTTTTCTTTCGATTTCATCATCATTCAATTTTCTATTTTGTCAAAATTTAATTCTTATTTTTTTATTGTTTTTTTTTATGGTCTAAGATAATTTTTAGAATTGTATTTTTTTACAATTTCACTCTTAATAAATTTTTTTCCTAATAGATTTTATTCTCAATATTCTTTTAATTTTTTTTTGTTGCTTTGCAAAATTTTCTAAAGAGATATTGTTTTTACCCTATATAATTCTTCACCATTTAATTGGTTTAGACTTCATTTTTGATGAGCTTGGTCTTGTCTAATCCTATAATTCTTTTAATATGAGATAATTAAATTTAATAGTTCACGACATATTCTTATGTTCAAATTTCAAAAATCAATTCCCAACACTACATTTTTGAAAATAAAAAGAAGACTTGAGAAAGAACAAATAATTGAGAAGGAAGACTCCCTTTATCTACTGTATTTTAAGAAACTTGCAGCATTTACTGAACAAGCTTCACCTCCAACTACAATTTCTCAATGATCAGCAAACTTGCTGCTAGGATCTGAAGCAAACTTGTCAGCAATAAACCGCACCAGTAGGCTGTAAGTGATGAGCGAACTGAGTGCTCTAGGATGGTGTCAAAAGTATAAAATCATTCCTTGATGCAGAAAGATGATGTCAATCTCTTCCAAAAGGGATGACCCAACTGAGCTAGCGCCGCCCTTCTGCATGGCCTCGCCTCTCCTGAGCTCGCCTCTTTGTTTTATGTCTAATTTATGTAATCCTGACAGAAGTTTGACTCTCTACTGGACATCCTAAATGACAAATTGTACGCTGTCTTTTGCTACATGTCAACAATACAAAACTCGGATCATAAATAAAGATGAGCAAAGAGGAAGGCATAAAATGGAAACAGGGGAAGGAGAAACAAAAACGACTGTGGGCTTGTGCATTTGGATAGCCACCACAATGACTATCTCTGCCCTGAAACAACTCCAGTATCTAGCAGACACATAATTGCCTAAAATGAAGCACTTTTGCCAACCTTCCACTGCTCAGATTCTGCAGAACTTATCATGAAGGAGCTGACGTTTCGATGCCTGCCACCACCGAATTCCTGTAAATGAGCCATAGAACACATATCAGCACTTTGAACAAACAGGAGTGATTAAATAATACATTGTTAGCAGGAGGAAAAAAAATTTTAAATCCTTTTCGAATCTCATTCCATCATGTCAAGAAACTGAATAATATCAGTACTAAGAATTTTTAATTTGATTTGTTCCACTTTAATTTCTGTTCATTTTCATCGAATCGAGTCACTATCAAATAGTCATTTGGTATGGATTTTCTTGGAAATAAATTTGATACAATTCCTAAAAAAAATTCAAAGGCTATTTTTACATAAAATAAAAATAGATTAACATTAAATGTTTTCAATCCTAATGTATATAAATATCTAATTCCAGGAAAATTCTTAAAAAAAACTGCCAGGTTTATTTAAATTAACATTAAATATTTTCAATCCTAATATATATAAATATTTAATTCCAAGCAAATTCTTAAAAAAAATATCCAGATTTATTTCATTCCAAAGCTTACATTTTTCGGAATTGAATTAAATTCAATATTTTAGTTTAATTTAGTCGAATCAAATGGAATGAGATATTTTTTTATATATTTTTTTTTATAGTATTTGAGATTATAGTAATACTTGTTTTTTAAAATATTTTTTTATTTCAAAATATATTAAAAAAATATATATTTTTATATCAACATATCAAAATAATTTATAAACATAAAAAAATTTAAATTTAAAAAAACACCTTCTGACCAATAAAAACAAACACACTTTATTATATACCAAACCGAAAAGCGAATACGCATTTATCTTTGACATTTAATTGCAGCAATATATAATATAAGGACTCGATTGAACAATTAACAAAACATCCTTTACTTTATTGAGCAAAACCAAAATGTAAGGTCTAGATTAGAAAATTCCCATCCAACAAAATCTAAGTATCTAACAAGATTGGACTTGAAATAAAGAACTCTCACTCTATTGCTGGGAGAAGAAAATGGCAAAAGCAAGCACAATCTTCAGCTTCAAAATCGCACCAAATCCAATTCCAGTTTCATCCTTTAAAGAGAAAACCATGAGAATGAACCCATCTCTTTCATGGGATAGTGCTAAAACTAAGGTTAGAAGAAGCCGTTTCCCGTACTTCACCTTAAACTATATTGAAAGACAAAGACTTGAAAACAGTTGCAGCTGTTGCTCAGTCTTGGCTTGTCTCCCTTCTTCAGCTTCTTCTCCTTCCTCTTTTGGTTTCAACTTCAGAAAAACCAAGCTTTATGTTAGTGGTTAGTTTTCTTTCTCATGTTTTATTTCCCTTTTAATGCTAATTAGTAGATTCTTTCTTGTTTGTTCCTTTCACATGTAATGATTGCAAATACTATCCTTGCTGAGATTGCATATATGGGCTGCTCTTATTTTGGTGAATTGGAGTTCTATTTTCTTAATGCCTACCATGTGAATTGTACTATGTAGAATGTTTGATTGTCATTCACATTTTTCTTAAAATCTTTTCATTTCATTTTTTTTTTCAAAGTTATTTCACTTTGGTTTGGTTCTGTTAAGGAACCTAATATCATGCATTCATGACGAGCCTTGTCCTGTATGTGCTTGAACGCTTGATGAATAACCTATGAAAATTGACTAGGCCCTAAGCTTTTTTTGGTACTCAATGATCACGTGTCCCGGTTCAAAATGATCAAAAGTATTGGAAATGAAAACCAAGATTGAAGACAATTTCAAAAGTCCTCATATAGTTATATTCTTGTTTTGTTCATTATCTGCAATTTGAGAGATCATTTTGGGATCGTCAATGGGTCTGAAACGGCTTCATTTTGATGAGAAAGGAGGATATACCCTTTGGGGTTTTGCTTGGGAGTTATAACCTGTTAGAAATATTTGAAGGAGAAAAGGAAAAATGGTAGGCATGGTGAAAAACAAATCTCATTCATATTACATTACTCCCCTAAGAGAGGAAGTCCCTATAAACTTGGACTTAGACTTACAATACTTTGAACACATATTTATACTAGTCTAGGATAATTCAAGGGACTTAAAAAATGAACTTTAATAGTTACATGTATATACCTAAAAGACAGCTAAAAGAACTAAAAGACACTTTGAATGAAAACTTCAAAATTAATTCCAACATAACTTTCTTGTGCTATTTGTTGGTTTTAGTGTCATAAAAAGAAACTGTTCATCTTTCAGCAACATTACAAGGAAATCATAAAAAGAAATTCTTTCACTTTCAGCATCGTTATAAGAAACATGTCTTACTGAATAGTATTGCATGCAGCTCACCTAGGAATCCAGACCTTTTGTTTTCAACTTCATTGCCTATTTCAATGCTGTAATTTTGTGCGTTTAATACAGGGTTATCCTTTCGTACTACTGAAGAGAGTTTGCGAAATGCTTTCCAGAATTTTGGCCAACTTGTAGATGGTGAGACCAGTGAACATTATGTTGCTTTTAGTTCGTAGAGCTGGTTAGGCATTTTTAGAGTTTCCAGTATGTTCATCATATGTTATAGGCTTCTAAAAGTATTCTCATTCTCTCTGTCTTAACAGTCAATTTGGTAATGGATAAAGTAGCTAAAAGACCGAGAGGCTTTGCCTTCCTTCGTTACGCGACTGAGGAGGAAGCTCAAAAAGCTCTTGAGGGAATGCATGGCAAGGTATGTTCTAGGTGTAATTTTCTTAGGAAATTGTATCATCCAATCTGAATCATTATTTTATTCTTTCTGCGTATCAGATAATCATTTGTGTCAAATACTAAGCGACATTACTTCCTTGAGTATAATGGTTTCAAAATGAGATTTATGGTGTCCTGATGCACAAAGAAGTTGCGGAAATAGTTTACTATTATGACTGTAACCAGAACACGTACAGAAAGAATTGAATAAGCTAGAGAAGAGTTGGTGAGTGTTGATAAAGACAACACATACGCCATGCACACATGAGTGTAACCAGGACATTCGTTGTTGATATATTGCCAAAAGTGATTAGAGTAGACATAGATTCCAATTAGCTACCATTTTCCCAAACTACTTGTAACTTGATGAATGCTTTGTTCTAGACATGCATATTTTTACATGCAACTCTCCTATTTGTGGAAATGCCTTTCCTTGATAAATTTCATGATCTTGATACTGTTTTTGTTTGCCAAGACTGCTGTCTTTGTGCAAGTTATTCTTATGCCATCCTTAGCTAGTTAGCTAGTGCTTGTTATTATTAGTTTAGAAATATTTATGGTAAATTCACATTTAACAGGCAAAGTGTTTTGCCATTTGGTTTTTCATTTCAATAGGAAGATAGCTTTAGAAAACCAAAAATGCTGAACACGGTGTTGCCAGTTAAACTAGTGGTGCTTGCAGAATATTAACATAAAAGTATTCATGCTTTTTCACAATGATTTGAAAATGAACGACCTGATCTCTAATATCTTGGCTGAGTTAATTATGTGAGTTTACGTAAAGATTTCAAGCTTTGTCGAAACCTCGATGATGCAGTTGGTCTAAATGATTCCCTTCACAATCATGACATAAGAACAAGAAAAAAACATTGATTTTGTCAGGTCCCCCCCACCTCATGACTCAATGAAGTAAATGCATGGCATGTGAAAAATTTGATGATTTTGTTTATTATTTTCAACAGAGACTAGATGAGAGGGTAACATTGATGATATAGCGTGTTTGGCAGTGTGGTTGCGGGTGCTTTTCAAATAGCTTTTCGTGCCGAAATGCATGCCAATGATGTTTTTTTATTTTTTAAAAATCATTTTTGACATCAGCACATCAAAACGATCTAAAAAGTACAAACCGCACTCAATTTTAGCAAAAAAAAAAAAAAAAAAAATTCAAATTTGGAGGAAACGCAGGTACAAACGCAGTACCAAACGTTCCCTGTGATATTGATTCCCAGAATTGATAAAGGATAGCATTGTGAATGAGCTTATAGGTGAGCGGTATTTTTGTAGTTAACCCCCCAGAATCTATATTGATGAGCCAGAAAGTTGTAGGGTCTCAACTTGTTGTCTGGACCTAATTTACCCCTCCATAGGCCTATATTCCAAAATGTTAG
>Ga0325414_1005115_pt1 | contig 13804 bp, 7 predicted proteins | sample PopdelMetagenome_8_FD_206183 | JGI IMG/M metagenome (GOLD analysis project Ga0325414, IMG submission 206183) | Populus deltoides microbial communities from Bellville, Georgia, United States - Leaf-PdKOR-R3 | ecosystem: Host-associated > Plants > Phyllosphere > Phylloplane/Leaf | place: USA...
TGAGACAGACTACTTGAAGAGAAATATTCAGTAATAGAATTATAAATTATGGTACTATGTGACAACCTTGTTCGATTTCAATTATGTCTTTCTAGCCCGTTCTCTTCTCGTTTGTGTTTCCATATGTATTAATTGGTATCACAACTCAATCATCTTAATGGTTATTTGCTTATTATGTGATGAAAAAACCATGAGCTGAAAGAGATGGTAGAAGAGAACGTGCTCGGGTAAGAGAGGATAAGGAGGCTCCCTCTTGAGAAAAAGATGTTCAAAACGAGTGATAAAATACATGACATGTGGAGACAGATTGCAAAATTATCCCATCAGTTGGCGGAGGTTAGGAGCCCGAGGAATCATAAGAAAAGTGATCACGGATCTATGGGTAATTTTAAGAAACCGTTTCAGAGGCATGAGTAGAGAAAGCAACTTTTTGATTGGGATGAATATGATGTTGAAATTTAATGTTTTGAAGATTCTAATTTCTTTATGGATTGGAATTAACCATTAAAATCTGATGAGGATGATGCTAGAAAAGAAAATTTAGATGTAAAATTCTTGGTTTGTGATGTTAAAAAGAAGGGAACAAAATTATATATTGTTCTAAAGATGATTTTTTTATGAATCATATTGTGATAGATGTTTCTCATATGTGCTTGAGGATAGTTTTTAAATTGATGAGGTCAAAGTTAATGTTATTGTGTTTTGGATAAAAGTTGTGAAATAAATTTTCAAATCTTCTCCTAACGCTAAGATTAGTCTCGTTGTTAGGATGGTTGAACTTACAATTGACAAATATTATTTTTTAATAGAAAAGCTAAGCATATAAAGGGTTGGAAATTTTTTATTAGACATCCATGAAATTGAGGCAACAACAATTTGAACTCAATGATGAGTTTTTTTCAACTTAGGAAGAGTGATGTAGGAGGATTTTTTTAGCAAATGTTATTTGTTTTCTTAATTATTTTTATTGTTTTTTATTTAGTTTATAAAATCAAATATAATGCTTAATAATTTTATTCTTTCTAGTATATTTAGGACTTTTATTTATTTTCCTTTATTTTCATGTTTCCTATTTTGTTTAGGTTAGTTTTTTTGTTTATTTAAGGAGGTTTAAACTTTTTAGTAAGGTAGATTACTTAAAGAAAAATATTCAGTAATAGAAATATGAATTAGGGTTTTGTGTGACAATCTTATTCAACTTCAATGTTGTCTTTTTGTTTGGATTTTTATATATGTTAGTTGACATTAGAGCCTTACTATCCCGATGGTTTTTTTTTTTTATTATTGTGTGATGGAATAACCATTACTAAAAGAGATAATGGAATATAGTGTTCTTGTATTAGAGAGGATACAAAGGTCCTCCACGAGAAAAAATATGTTCAAAAACTGGTGTTAGGAGACATGTAGAGATAAATTGTAAAATTGAAAAAAAAGAATGAAATTTAGGAACTGATTATAGAAGACATGCAAAGATAAATTACAAATTTAATCCATTAGTTGATGAAGGTGGGGATCCATGAGATCATAAGAAAAGTGATCACGTATCTATGGCTAATTTTGAGAAACCATTTAAGAGGCATGAGCAAAAAATATAATTCTTTTTATTGGGATGAATCTGATATTAAAATTGAAAGTTTTGATGATATTAGTTACTTTATGGATTAAAATCAACCATCAGAAATTGACGGGGATGATGAAAATGGTGTTGAATGAGAAGATTTAGATGTAAAATTCTTAGTGTATGATGTCCATGAGAAAGGAACAAAACTAAATATGGTTCAAAAAGTGATTTTTTTATGAAGTATATTGTGAAATGTGTGTCTCACGTGTGCTTGAGGAGAATTTTGGAATTGATAGGATCAAAGTTGATGTTATTGTACTTTAGATAAAAATTGTGAAGAATATTTTCAAATCTCCTCCTAACACTAAGTTTGGTTCCGTTGTTAGAAAGGTTGAACATGTTATTGACAGGTATGGTATTTTTAATGGAAATGAGACTAATACGAGAGGATTTTTTTTAAAAAAAAAAGCTTTTTTTTTATTTTTTTCCTATTTAATTTATGGAATTAAATATTATTCTTAATAATTTTATTTTTCCTAGTTTGTTTAGGACTTTTATTGTTATTCCTTTATTTTTCATGTTTTCTAGTTTTTTAGGTTAATTTTGGGGCTTATTTAATGAGTTGTAACGCTCTTAATGAGGCATGATACTTGAAGAGAAATATTCAATAATAAAATTATGAATTAAAGTTGTGATAACCTTATTCGATCTCAATTCTATCTTTCTATCTTGTTATATTCTTGTTTGGGTTTCTTTTTGTGTTATGATGAGTTGCGTGTAACTACATATGTAGGCATGTATTGTTTAAAGATTTCTTAAAACCAACAATTTTCTCAAATATAATTGTGGTTTGATTAAAAAAACATTAAATTATTTGTCCTATGTCATTTAAATGTGAATGTCTTGAGAGTTATTAAGGTGTTGAATATATCTCTTTCATTCAGCAATTATATGAAAATTGATATATTAATAGTATTATTAAACTCGGCTTAGATATGTGTGGTAGACCTAAAACCTGGCTTGAGCCGAATTGTTTTTTTAAAAAAGGGTGAGAGTTAACTCGGGTTACTTGACGGGTCAATTGGTGATCCAATTAAGCTTATTAAAACCCAGTTTGATTAAAAAAAATGACATCGTTTTAATGTTTTTTTTTTAAATTGAAGAAACATTATTTTGATTTTTTTTCAAAAAAAATAAAACATTAATTGATTAGGTTAACTTGAATTATCTCATTCAACTCTTAACACGGATTGGGTTTAATAACTTTGTATTAACAATAAATCATTGATCTTCTTATGAGTTAAACTTTAACCGAAAGAATTAATGTTGGCTTTGTAATCCAACATATGTACTTTAACATAAAATATTAACATGGTTTTAAAAACCAATTAATTAAAGATGAATGAGAAATTATTCTTAATGAATCTTTAAATAACAAAAGTTTCAAACCCAAAACAGCTTTGTTGACCGAGGAGTAGGCTTGTGGGCTCATGAGTTTAGGTTTAGATTTGATTAATAAAAAATATTTTGCTATTAAATCCTTGTTTAATCGATAATTTTTTAGTCCCTAAAATAAATATCTTAGTACATGAACTAATATATTAATTATGTGATAAAAATAAATGTATTTACGAATTTTCATGAACTTTGAACATTCATCACAATTAATAAACATTCATAAATTATGAGTAATTAATGTTTTGGTTTCCAAGTCCTATAAATAGATGTCTTTGATGGGTGGAAATTCAATAAAAAAAATATCCTGAGTTCTTTCCTCTCCTCCCTTTGTTGTTATTTTTTAAAAAACTTGTTCATTTACTCATTCTTTTCTACTATAGAGCTTAGGTTCGGTCTCTGTAGAGAGATAGTGAGTATAGATTTTTAAGTTAATGGGTCCTTATTTAGGAGTGCACCTAAACAAAAAAGAATTATTAGAATCTTGAGAGACTTATTGAAGTCAGTCCTTTTACATAAAGTGATGAACAATAAAATTTTAAGGACAAATAATTGACCATTAACAACGATAAAAATTTCAAAGTAGATATTTTCTAAGAATTTCAACAAGTACCATAAACTAGTTTTGTTTAACTATAATTTTAAAACTTTGTTTAGTTTACATGCTATAATTGTTTTTTCTATATATTTTGTAAGTTTATATATCTGTTTAGTATGTATGCTAGTTTTTTGTAATAATTGCAAAATTACTATGTTTTATATGTCTGCATGATTATAAACTAAATAGATAGATCCACTTGTTCAATCATCTACTCATTTGTGATTATTGGACAACACTTCATTTATATATTTTAACGTATTTGATTGGCATTTATGAATTAATTTTTTTCTAGAAGAAACTATCATACAACTAGATTTAGGAATTTAAATCATGTATCGATTTAATCAAAATATCAAAGTAGCTACTCAAGATCTATATTGTGAACCCTTAAAAACTTTTTTATTTTTAATTCAATAAAAAATATCTTCAAATTAGTTTACATGTATATATCCTTTCTGTTAGTTTATAGGTCAATTAAGATCACATTTTTCAAACAATCCTAAAGTTAATGTGTTTGTAATAAAAACATTAACAAGCAATACATTTTAAACATTTTATTTCATTGTGGTCATTATTGTCATGTTAATATTCTAAATTTGAGGATTTCTTTGAATTATTGATTCATCATTATTTATTAGATTGATATGTTACAAAGACTATTATTAATCGTGTTGCACTAGGTGTGGAATTGTGTTGTGTTGTAGGGGTTATATTATTTCTTCACGTAAAAAATGATATTCAAGTATCGCAGACATGTTTTGAAGAAGGAGGAAAAATATGCGACTTGGTTCATAGATCCAACTAGGTCAAAAAGTTTGTTTTATTTTAATTAGACGATAAAAAAAATAGACAATGACAACAAATTAACCAAATGTTTTAAAAATTTATCATGATAACATGGAAAAAAAATATTTTTTCAAAAAAGAACAAAAAAACTGTGTAAAAAATGACATAAAACAATTGGCTTGAGTTAACTCGAGTTATCATGACAAACCTGTAATCTTGAAAATTAGGGTCAAGCCAACTCAGGTTATCTCGTCAAACATGTAATCAAGGTCATGAGTTCAAGATAACATGATAGAGAAAAAAATGAAGAAAATAATAAAGCTAATTTTTTTTAAAAAAAACTAATCTACGTTAACTTTTCAAACATGTGATTTGAGTTATTAGATGATAAGCACCCTATATGGAAAAACCATAAAGTCCAACTGTCAATCAATCAAAATATTTAAGGATAAAATTAAAAAAAAAACTAAATTATAAAAAAGAATTCAAAATTTAAAAAAAAATAGCAATTAAAAGAATAAGGATTAAAATTAAAATACAAAAAAAAATATTTTTGATTTAAGGGTGAAATTAAAAGAAAATTCAATTTAAAAAAATGATCCAAAAAGAAATTAAAACAATCAAATAGATGATGATCAAATTAAAATAAAAATAAAAACAAATATTTAATCGAATGGTAAAATTGAAAAGAAAAATCAATTAAATAAAAGAAAAAAAACAATCAAAAGAATAAGGATCAAATTGAAAAAAATAACATATACCAAATTGTGATTAAAGGATGAAATTGAAAAAAAATCAAAATTTTATAAAAGGACCAAAAACATAAAATTTAAAAACAAAAGAATAAGGATCTAAATGGAAATACCCATAAATAAAAGGGTAAGTCTGAATTTTTGCATGGTTGACGCGAATTTCAAAGGGAGAAGAAAGAAAATAGAGAAAAAAATAAAGTGTTGTTGATGATAAACCATGCCAACATCCACTCATGTACTACCTCAAAAGAAAAAAGGATACCATGATGTTTCCAACGACACAATAAAAAAAGATTTTGGCCGATGGGAGGCACCGCCTGAAAGGTGCAGGTGCCTCCCATACATGTCAATCACTTTTTGTTTTTTATATTTATTTAAATATCAAACTGTCCCTTATCTGACCTAATAATGATGAAAAAACCATTGTAAAAACACGAAAAAGACCATTGACGTTACTTTTAAATTTTTTGCTCTTAATGACATTTTGATCTTTTCATTGAGCTTTTTGTTTTTATTTATTTAATATTTATTTAAATATCAAATTACCTCTTAGTTGACTTTATAGTGACAAAAAGAAAAAACATTCTGAAAATACAAAAAAACTTATTTACACCAGTTTTAAATATTTTGCTTTCAATGACATTTTGATAATTTTATTATGCTTTTAAAATGAAAAAAGATTTATTTGTACTCAAGTTATTTGGTAATGACTGATGGTATTGTGAAAAGATCTCAATGCTCTTAATAGCCAATTTTAAGTTTTTTTTTTTTATAGAAAAGCTAATATCTTGAAAACACTATTCCAATAAAATTTGTTTTCACTAATAATCTATAATGTTTTCCCCTCGTATTTTAGCTTTTATTAATATAGATTATGGTAATGGTACCAAAAAGAAAAGAAAAATTCTTGTAATCAAATTAAATTAATTTAAAACCCTAGAAAAATTTTACAATTAAAGTGATGTTTGTATTCCTATCTTGTTTTATTAAACATCTCAATCTTAAGTAAAAACTTATTTTTAAAAATAAACTTTAAAAACCCATCTAGTCCTCCTTTATCAATCCATGACTAGTATATAAAAAGTGAAAATATTATTATTATTAACAAAAACTAATTCTTTTAGGAAAAAAACTATTTCAATTCCTATGCACACACTTAGTTGCATTATAAATTGGAACAATGCAATTAAGCAATTCATTTTTTTTATCCCTAAAAAATTATTTTTTTTGATTATTTTTTTTCAATTTTATTTTCTCATATTAAATTGATAAAAAAAATTGACCTTATAATTTCTTTTTTTTCTTATACAATTAAGTTCTTATGATGTCAAAAAAAAGTGTCATTGTTAAATTGATTTTTAATTTTGTAGAGTGAAACTTAACTTTAGAATTTTTAAAAAATTGAAACACTAAGAACTAGATTGTACACTAAAACAAAAGGACATACTTGTTTTTATTTATTGTTCACTAATAGTTGAAAAGTATATTTTGATCCTTGAAGTTGTTAATTTATTAATTTTTTATTCTTGTTTTTCTAGGATTTGACATTTCAATCTCAAACTTTATTTTATTTAATTTGAGTTTGTGAGTTTGAAAAAAAATAGAAGAAATTATTGGAAAATAGAGGAGAAGAGATTGACCATATTCTTGCAATAAAAAAACTAATCTTCATGTTAACATGTTTCATTTGATGAAAAAAAAGCCATTGAGATATTTTTTTATCATCTGTCTTTCTAAAACAAGAGATTGAGGACTTGAGAAATTTTTTTATTCAAGATGATTTTTCAGTTTTTTGATAAATTAAAGACTATTTTAAGATAATAAATAAGTTTATTGAGGTTTCTACGATATTTCTTAGATGCTTTCAGATAAAAATATGATTGAAAATGAGTTTTTTTTTTAATCTAAGAAATTAGGACCTAACTTTCCGACCACTTGAGTGGCCAAAGTTTTCAACCGTCACAAACAATACGTCATTTATTGTTTTGAAGAAAAAAAAAGCAAAAAAAATCCTGATGCATTGACCCATCTAAGTTCAAGCATTTGGTCTTTTATTATAAATTTTAATTAAAATTTATTAATATAAAGTTTTTATAAATATATTTAGGATATTATTTTTTTAAATATCATTTAGTTTTTATTTTTTAAATAATATTATAGCATTCTTTTTATAATATTTGCAAACTTTTTTTTACAATTCTTTATGATTTTTTTATTACCTTTTCTTATATTTTATTCATTATTTTTTTCTTGAATATTTACTTTCATTGTCGTATAATTTATAGTTTCCCATGGAAACACGTGAGTAATATATTATTCTTATATATTTTAATACATGAGTATTTATGTCAAAATCATTGAAATATTATTTTTTAAAATTTGTTTTTATGATTCTTATATAAAAAAGGGAGCAAATTTGTAAGATAAAGAAATTTTAGTTAAAAAGATAACTTTTTTATTTTTATTTCAAATCATTGAATTATATATATTTATTCTAATTGCTTTTAGTATTTATCAAATAAAAAACATAGCTAAAAAAGTTATATATTTTCTTTTGAGAAAATATAGATAAGTAAGAAAATGTGGAATTATACTATAAAATTATTTTTTAATAGAATTTAAATTGTTACTTTTCTTAAAAAAAACTTGTTTTCATATAATTAAATAAAAAAATTTAAATAGCTTCTCACAGCACAAAATAAAATATGTTAATACACATCTATCTTATAACCTATTGATTTATTATTTAATCAACACTAACAGTTATTTTTAATATTTATTAATATATATAACTTTTTATTTATTTTATTAAATACACGCAATTCCTTTACATTTCACAATTAATGTTTTTTAATAATAAATGGCTTGCCATATAGTGCGGATCAATTGGGTAGTTTAATATAAAATAAATTATATATTATTATTATTGAATACTGTCCGAAGCTTATAAATTACAATACAGATAAAGTACAACTTGCGCATATTTTTCCAATTATTATAGTAGTTGGAACAAATACATACTTATCCAGCAATTTCATTACACAGAGGGACCGTCACCAAACCAAGAAGACTCGCCACCGCTATTAAAGCCAAAAAAGAGAAAGAAATACGGACCCTTTGCATCTATCTGCATGCACTGTTTCGACTTTGACAAAGGAACAAGAAAGCATCAATCTTTACTGAATTAAGTTTTGAGGTCATGGCAGCAGCAACAGCAGAGGCAGCCAGATCTTCTTCAGGTAGTGGTGGAGGGGCATCAGCTGATTCCTATGTAGGTAGCTTGATTAGCTTGACTTCAAAGTCTGAGATTCGTTATGAAGGCGTTCTTTTTAACATCGATACTCAAGAATCCACCATCGGTTTAAGAAATGGTAATTATTTCAATCTTTCATTTTTGGGTTTTTCTTTTCTTTTTGTGGGACTTTGCTTTCTGGGTTTGTGTTTTTTAGGTTGTGGAGACAGGGATTCTTTCAATCTTGAATGGTTTTACTATTATTATTATTATTATGTGTCAATGTGATTTTGTGATGTGGGTTGGAGCTTTGGAGTGCTTTGCGTTTTGGTTTAGTCATTTATGTATGGATATGGATGTTCAAATATTAATTTTATTCAATACTGGAACCTTCATTTGTACTTGGGAGAATTTCTACTGGTAAAGAAAATTTTGGGAGCCCAGTTCAATGTTGTTTGCTGAATGGGAAATGGTGAAAGATATTAGCATTAAAACATAGCTATATATCTGAAGAATAGTTGTTGTGTTGTTTAAGAGGATTGAACTAAGGCATCTATGGTTGCAGAATCTGCTTCATGGTCCTCTTTGGGATTAGACATTTTTGTTTATGATTGACGGTATACTATTATTCAATGAGAGGAAGGATGCCATGTTGGTAAGAAGAAGGAATGAAAGGGAGGGCATAACACTCTGGTGCAATCTTTTACAATTTTCAATGGTGTCATGTCTTAATTGGAAGGATCTGTTGGTTTTGTAAGTTCAGAAATTCCGTTGATAAACTAGTTAATCATCAACTTCTCCATAGAATGTCACTGATTTTGCATATTACGTAAATGTAAGTTTGGAAAGAGAACAAAACTGGACCAAGGGAGTGTGAATTACATCTCACTTCTGTTTCCATGAGTTACATTTCATGAATGATTTGATGAGATTTGTATGTAATCTGGGATAAGTTCTCATCTAAAGTAGATCATAGAATTTATCTCTTATCGAGGTCGAAATGCTTTTTTTTCTTAGAATGGTTGAAAGAATCCCTTTACACAGGATAACAGTATTGTTTCTAACAGTTGATTGTGGCTCTTGCAGCTCTCATTTCTGGTCATAACATTGGTATTCTTCACTTCCATGACCCAACTAAATTGCTTATCTGACATCATTTTGTTAGATTTCTCTTCCACACTAGGGGAGGCAAGACATACTGGCAACTTGCATTCCATTTATATGGTAGTGTGTTGAACATTCAAAGGCCTAAAGCATTCTGGTGCCGTACAAGTTTTTTAAATTTGAAAATCTGGTTTTTAATTCTTTTCCGATCCTGGATATTGGTGTCTTTTATACTCAGATCTTGATGAAGTCATCAAAACCAACCAGGAAGATGTCCATCTCTTGATTTTATGGTCTTTTATTTTAGTTTCAGTTGTTTTTCTACATGTTTCTGTTTCTTTCTGCTTTCCTTTTCATGAGGATCTCTATTTCACCTTGAAATTAGTTACTAATATACCTATCTTTTCATAAAACAGTAATTGGAGATGCCCTTAGGCCTTCTATTTTCAAGTTTACATGTAATTACTAATTAAGATGGTTTTTCCTTGTTTAAAATTTGCTAAACCAACCATGAAGCTGTTTCACCTGTCAACTCTCTTTCTAAGCTACTAGTCCAAGGTTTCTCTTACATCAATGCCCAAAGAAAGGTGTTTTTCTTAAATTATCTCTTCTTTGCAGGAAAACAGCAATTTTTGAAAAGTTAAACACTCACTGAAAACCAAATATTGTTTTGGTGCTAGGACAGCAAACTGACAGCCTTACACAAACAAATTTGTCTAAAGAAATGTACTGCATAATAAATTATTATAAGCACAATTCAAGTTGCTTCAGTCTTTTACATATGCCGTGTGCTTGTCTTGTGCCCTCTTTGCATCTCTAATGTAATTATTTATAGGAAAAAATGAAACCCTCTCCTAATGCTAGATAATATTGTTAACACATACGCAGATATCACATCATTTTCATAAGAAATCAGTGATATTTCCATGATAGAAGTGTTTTTCTTAACATAACAATAGCTTTTGTTGCTTTTGTGCCTGCTGAAATACCCTCTATTGTTTTCACTTTACCATACAGTTTTTTTAATAGAAAGTTTTATACTTATGCTGGAACCATAATGTGGTAAATTTGGGTCACAATCTTCTATGTTTTGTGCTAATCCTATTTTAAATTGGTATAGCAGCAACCACATTTTTCTAGAATCAATGTGATTTAATATGCTTTTCAGCCACTTCAACTTTCTTGTATTTCTGAGGATAATGAAATTGTGAGTCTCAAAAGATATTAAAAGTAAATCTTTGGTTAGAAGTTCTGTATTTCATTCCCTCTCTTTCTTCTGGTTACTTTTTAAAGATGCAGAGCATATCTTTTGGTTTTAAATTGCATCACTTAAATTTGCAGTAAGATCATTTGGAACAGAAGGGCGGAAAAAGGATGGTCTACAAGTTCCTCCAAGTGATAAAGTTTATGAGTTCATACTCTTCCGAGGAACTGATATCAAGGTATACTGATTATCTGCAATGAGAATCATATGCTGTGCATATGAAAAACCAAAGTCTGGATTAGGTGTTAAGAGGCTCTTTCTGGAAACATGCTTAATATGTAGTATGATTATACTTGCTATCATTGCTTATGCTTGATTTCTTCTTGGATAAACTCTGTATTAGACCACACAGTTCGGAACTAGAAAACATGCATAGTTTTTTTTTTTTCGTGTTGTTTGTAAGTTCAGAATTGTTGTCTCTGGTCATTCCTGCCCCATGTTCAAAAGATTGACCGTTTATCAACCACACACTTCGGCACTGTATAGATAGTCTAAAATGAGGCATACAACTTTGAACTTGTTAGCCACAGACAGACTAGGATTTTTTTTTCATGGCCTAGTTTTTTGACACCATGTTGCTACTTGTTGGTAGTTGTGATGGTTTTGTATTTTTGCTGTGTCGTCTCTTTTATTTACACTCCAGATGAAGTTCTGGCTAAGATGTGCTAGGCTTGATTTTGGGCACGAATTCATCAACCATGCTTGCCTGCCCTGGACAGGGAATTATATACTTGTTAAGCCCCTGCCTCTGCAGCAAAAATTTTGGTGCAGAATATCATAAATAAAGTGCCACTACAATTCTTGACACTGTTTCTTAGGACATCTCATGCTTAAAATCAGTTTCAGTTGGATTTATTAAAGCTTTGTTGCACACCAGCTCACATAAACATAAGGAAATCCTTCATTTGTTGAGTTTTGGAAAATCATGTTGAATACTTAAGGAGTTACAGTAGACCATCATTGATTTTACTGTTTATGGGCCACACATTTTGTTAAGTTGGCCTCTGATAGTCTTCATATTTAAATTATCATTGGATAGCTCATTTGTATTCTTTCTTTGGTTCATTTGGTCGCAGGATTTGCAGGTCAAATCTTATCCACCTGTTCAGACTGCAACACCAGTACACAATGATCCTGCAATCATCCAGGTGAAGAAAATAAAAATCTGAATAGTGCTTGTTGTATCTTGGCTTGACATGGACTGGTGAAAGAATGTCTTGCCTTGCTTACTCACAACATCGTTTATTTGACTTCCCTGTGCAGTCTCAGTATCCTCAAGCAACAACTGCATCCATGAATTTGCCTTCTTCTGCTAATGGACCGCTAACAGATCCAAGTTCCCATGCTTCATCCAATGGTCTTCCCAGGGCAACATTTCAAGGGAGTCTTCCCCAATATCAGCCTGGTGCAAGTTTAGAACCATGGGGTTCGTCACATCTTCCTCCAACCACAAACACTAGTGGGCTTGCCATGCCAATGTATTGGCAGGGATACTATGGGCCCTCAAATGGAGTTCAGGCCCCGCAGCAAGCTTTGCTTCGACCCCCTCCCAACTTGTCAATGCCACCTTCCATGTTGCAATATGTGCAGTATCCTGCCATGAATGCATCCAACACTTCAGCTTCTGCACTCTTAGAAAACCCCCCTCCTTTGTTGCCACCATTAAATTTACAGACTTCTACCCTTCCATCACGGTCTTCTGCAATGGTTTCAGACTCAACAAATTTAATTCCTGATAGGGTTTCTACTCAAACTCTTCCTAGTAAATTGCCATTGGCTTCCCCATTGACCACTGCTGTAGATAAAATTGCCGTTGCACCATCAGTATCTGACATACCCAAGACAGTGCCAGATCCAATAATGCCTTTTAAAAGTATTTCTGAACCTCCAACATCCATTATGAGGGCATCAAGTTCAGTTATGAACGAGGGAAAAACACCTTCTCTAGTTACGCCAGGCCAACTTTTGCAGCCTGGCCCCCCTATAATGCCCTCACTGCAGTCTTCACATATAGCTCAAAAGGATGTTGAGGTGGTGCAGGTATCATCACCAGAATTGTCAGCACCACCACCAACAACAGCTGTGACTGAATTACAGGAATCCATATTACCCCTACCTTCACAACCTGAACATAAGGTATGCAAATTTGCTGAGAGCTCTATTATTGTTGGCTTGAGAAAATTTGAAATTGATGACTTTAAATTGATGTTTCCTGGTGCCTAGTTTGGTGATAAATTCTTTTCTACAAGTTTCTCACATAAATTGTTTGAATTGTAATCTACCTCATCTGTTTCTTTTCCCCTTGAAGGTATATGGAGCTCCTATGTACACTTACCAAAGTAGTAGAGGAGGACGTGGAAGGGGAAGAGGAAATGAGGTATTTGTTGTTTTGCTTGCATTTTTCCATACTGTCAGATTTAACCTTTTTCTTTATCATGATCTGGAAATTTGACTTTGATTCTGTATGACATGACCAACGTAAAATAAGAACCTTACATTATCCAATGAGCTGTTACTTCTAAGGAATATTAAATGGAAAGTTTCTGAAAACATCCTACTTTAGTTTCGCATGGCTCTAATTTCTTTTCTCCCTTTCCTTATTTGTTTTTTTTGGGTTATTTTTGCTTTTTTTAACAATGCAATTACTAGTTCTAGGTACAGAATAGTCTTAGTTTTTGTGCCTAATTTCTTCCTTTTCTTTCTCAATCACTGCTAGTTCATTGGTAACACCAGAAAAGCAGTTTGTCTGTATTGCTTTTCCAAACCAAATTAGTTATGGCCAATATTCTTTGAGGTGATGATATTGGTGGACTTTGATTTTTAACAAACCAATCTTTTGGATTGCAGATTGCACGTTCTGCTACCAGATTTGAGGAGGATTTCGATTTTACAGCAATGAATGAGAAATTCAACAAGGAAGAAGTATGGGGTCACCTTGGTAAGAGTCACAAAGCTCAAGACAGGGATGATTTACTAGATGAAGATGATGTTGGATCATCAAAACATGAGGCCAAGGTAAACTCTCTCTCTCTCTCTCTCTCTCTCTCTC
>Ga0325414_1005116_pt1 | contig 13803 bp, 8 predicted proteins | sample PopdelMetagenome_8_FD_206183 | JGI IMG/M metagenome (GOLD analysis project Ga0325414, IMG submission 206183) | Populus deltoides microbial communities from Bellville, Georgia, United States - Leaf-PdKOR-R3 | ecosystem: Host-associated > Plants > Phyllosphere > Phylloplane/Leaf | place: USA...
TCCCAGCTGTGCTTGAGCACAACAGTACTTTATGTTCTCGTTGAGTGAGTGATGGCTTGAGCTCGAGATGAGTTAAATTTAGGCTGTTGTTGGTTTCGAGATAAAAAATACTATAAAATAATATAAATTATATCTTATAATTTTATATAAGATGTTAAATTTTTAAGTTGAATTAGATTTTTTAATACAGTATTAGAATTTAATGATTAAGTGATCACTAATTTAAATTTTATTATTTTTATTTATTTTATAAAATTTAAATTATAAAATAATATAAGCTCAGAGAAATTTTATTTAAAAAACCCTTCATTTTGAACGAGTGGACGTTAGCATTATGAATAATTTAGGTACTTGAGGTTGTCGGTGGAGATTTTAAGATGGGCCAAGTAGCTGGGGGTAACGATTAATTGCAGCCTCCGCGGCCGCCTTGTGCTGATTTCCAACCTCACGTCTTTGGCATCTAAGATTTCTCCTCTCACCAACGACTAACAAAATCTAATATATTTATTTCATGTTGGATAATTAATTAATTTTTTAATTTAAGTAATTTTATCTATTTTTTTTAGCTAATGTGTTTGATAACTTAATATAAAAAATCTAGATGGTTGAAAGTTGGTAGCAGGTTGTGTCTAATAAGTCAAGATGATTGATTCCTGCAAAAAAAAAAATAAATTTATAAATGTGAAATTTTTCAATACTTAAGTTAATAATTTTGAAAAGAAAGAAAATATAATGACATTGTAGAAATATAAACTCTAAAAATATGTATGTTGAAAGTGTTAAAGAATGAAAAGATTATCAACCTTGAGTTTAAAGGATTCATTGTATGTTTTAACCCATGAGTCTTGTTTTTTATGGAGAGGAGGGGTTGAAGAGTAATTTCATCATTGTGATATTTTAATTTTTATTTTACTTAAAATAATATATATTGAGATCAATATAAAATATTAAAAACTTCAAATGGAGAGTTGGGTTCAAGCAAATTGCTCGAGTCCATTAGAGATTAAAAAAAAAAAAAATAGACCTAGACATGTTTCCTAGGACAAGTTTATAGAGTTGAGCTCCTCCTATAGGACGTGACCATTGAGTGGAGCTCCTCTCTTAAGTGGAGCCCATGTAAATTTTAGGTAAAGATATTTTTATTTGTTGATCACGAGTTTTATATTTATTTATTTTTGTGCATTTTTTTCCTTTAAAGTGAGTCTAGAAAATATCTAATAGAATATTATTAGTTATTCTTTAAGCATTATAAATTTTTTCTGTTTTGAAGAGTAATAAGCATGTACCATTTACTATTCTAAAGTTAAATGTGTCATCTAAAATCGCATATATTGTATATAATTTTTTTATTAAAATATATGACAGGGACAAATTTTTAAAAACCTACACTAAATTTTAAATTTTAAAAATGAATAAATATTATCAAATAAAAATAATATTTATTTATCTTTAAAAGATAATACTATAAAAATAAATAATTATTAGTCTCAATAAAAAATTGTGATAAATATAATATTTATTTAAATTCAAATGTTATTTTAAATTTTAAATTGAAAAAAATAACTAATGATCGATTGATTGTCCATTAAAATTATCATCCCATTTATAAAGTCAAAATTAGTGGTCTTGACATTTTGGGTGTTCCTCGAGAAGAAAGTCTAAAGGGGATGCGTTTCGAGTGTTCAAAATCAATGATAAGACTCATCAGCAGGCAGCGTAAAGCAAGCAAGAAATGCAAGCCACGCCTTAATAATGCATGATGTCAGGCATCTTACCTCAGTAAAATTAACCAGGCAGCCGGTCTAGTTTCGCGATCTCTCTTTCATGTGCCTAGATTGCTTCTCTGACTTACCCTTTGCATCATCAGTACCTATTCGCCACCTTCATTACTTCTGTGCTTAAGAGTCTTTGATTCGACCTAACTTGTCCACCTTAATTACTTTTGTGGAGTGGTTTTTCACCTTCATCTGAAGTTTTCTATAAGCACAGGCACCGTTTGGTTCCATAAAAATTTAATTATTTTTTTGTTAAAAATTAATTTTTTTATATATTTTGAATCGTTTTGATGCGCTGATTTTAAAAATAATTTTTTTAAAATAAAAAAATTTTATTTTGATATATTTTGACATGAAAAGTATTTTAAAAACAACTGCAACCACACTCCCAAACAGGCATGTAACAGAGGGAAAGATCGGAAGAGAAAGGGAAAAAAAAAGAAGTTAGAAGGCTAAATGATAAGGAACAACAGTCGAGTTGGGGGTTTCATCTTTTGAATGAGAATTTTTCACAGAGGAAAATCAATTTAGAAGGCCTCTTCTCTTCTTAGTTAGTCCTCGTAAGAACAAGAACAAATTACTAGATACCGTGAAATTGAGTTTTTCCTTTTAACTTCCCTCAAATTTAATTTATTTTCTAAAATTACATGAAGGGTAAAATTAGGGAACTGATCAAATTTTCCTCTCAAATTAATTTTTTTTAACCGATTAAGGAATAGTTAAGGAGACCAAATTAGGAGAATAAACTATGTTATGAATATGAGTTTTTCAGAATTGCTGGGCCAGGCCCGCTTTGCAATAGTTCGACCTTGGTTCATTCTTCCATCTGGGCTTATTACAAGTTACAAGTGATCCTCCATTATTTTAGACCTCTGTACCGAGGTTTAGGACTTTGGTATCTTTATTGGTGAATTTAATATCTGTTATTCTTAGAACAAGAATTAATTAGGTTTGGTTTTTAAAATTTCTTGCCCTTTTTTTGAACTTGAAATTGCTGATTGCCAAAATTTAAAGGTTTCCAGATAACATGTTGACTTTTCACTTACCCGAGGTTTTATTAATGGGCTTTTCCTACCTTAACAACAACATTGAATGCCTTATATATCTCAGTATGTGATTCTATAATATATATGAAGTTTCTTTTTTTTAAAAAAAAGGAAAAACAAATTTCTATTTTGTTTTCAGCAGTTTATTCAGTCTTCTCTTTAACGGAAATAGAAAGAAAGAGAGTTTATCCAATTTGTTTTATGTTTTATTTTATAGGCCCGTTGTTTTGGGGTTTAGGTCAGTTGGCCCAAGAATATACAGTTTGATAACGTCTAATATCAAAGATGAAGAGGGAAAAAAAAAGGAAAAGGAAAGTGGAAAAAGAAAATAAAATGAAAGAGACAAGACAAATCTTAGCTTAAATTATCCATGGGGCCAAGCATAATTTAATCCCAGCTTTTTTTACTTTATGAAACGTGATATTATACTATTTAGTTGGGGGGTTTCACAGTTATGCATCAGTGTTTGCTATTGTATTTTAAAAATATTTTTGAAAAAATTTGAATTTTTTTTATTTTGCTTTAAATTAATATGTTTCTTTATGTTTTCAAATTATTTTGATGTGCTGATATAAAAAATAATAAAAAAAATAAGAAAATTATTTTAATGTGTTTTAGAATGAAAGGTACTTTGAAAATCAATCGCTACCACACTCCCCAACATTGAAATTTTATTTTTAAAAAATTTAATATTTTTTGTTTAAAATTAATTTTTTATATTTTTAAATTGTTTTGATATGCTAATATAAAAAATAATTTTTAAAAAACAAAAATATTTTAATATATTTTTAAATAAAAACACTCTAAAAAAATACTCATTACCAAATTTTAATATTTTAGGGTAAGATCATCCGACTCAAGAGTAATCACAGGAAGACCATACCTTTCCATGAAGAGCTACAAATCTCATCGCCTCTATAATCTTCCCAAATACATTGTTCTATTCCAATTACCCAAGTGCCACCTCATTGTTATTTTAATGTGTCAATAGATAACTGGTGTGAAGCCTTTCAAAGGATGTCGGTGATATTACGAATCATTTGCATAAGATCCATGCTAACTGTTAGGAGTAGTTGTTGTCTTGCTGAGAGTGGAATAGTTTTATATTTACCAGATAATCTTGGGCGATGTTACAAACTTTAAATAAATTTAGCTGGACATGAGCTTTCTTAGCATATAATCTTTATCAGTGTTACCTGCAAAAAAAACTTTGATAGCTAAGTAATTATGGTGTTTTAAGGGTATTATTTTCTTGTAGAGAAAAAAGATGATTACATGTAGTAAGTAAGAAGGGAGGATTATTCCAGAACCCAAGATCTCTTTTTGGGTTCGGTTTTACTAGGTCAAACCGAACCCAAATTGAGCCAAAAAACATGATTGGTTCTTTACTCTTGGGTTGATTTGATTAGATCAAACTGAACCCAACCAAACTTATTTTGGGTTCGAGTTAACACTTTTTTGTGTTCGGTTTAACCTTGGTTAAACTAAAGCTAATCGAGCCTACATTAAATTCAATTCTTTTGAACAATTCTCTCTCTCTTTTTTTTGTTATTTTTTTGTAGTTTATTATTATTCATATCAATAGTATATACTACATCGACATCTACGCTTTACCTTTAACCTATACAACGTGACTACATCTAATAAAGTTATTATAAGATGCTACAGCTAAGAAGCTATTTTTATATTTTTTAAAAGCTACTCTTTAAGTTATATAAAGAAAAGTAAAGCAAAAAGGAAAATGACTTAGAATGATCTTTCTCTCTCACTTATTACTTGTAATCATCTTTTCTCTATGCAAGAAAATAACAATCTTAAAACACTATAGTAACTTAACCATTAGAGTGTTTTGTGCAGGTAACACTGCCTAGGATTATCCGTTAAGAAAGCTTAGGTCCCACTAAATTTATTTGAAGTTCGGAACCCCGCTTAGGATTATATGTTGAGAAAGCCTAAATCCAACTAAATTCATCTTCAACAACCCTATCTCTATTGAGACATCTTAGTAAAAACTTGTATTACTTTGTCTTGTTTGATCTAAAGCTGAGGGGTCTTCTCTAAAGAAAGCACTCTTAACTGCCTTCTCTGTGTTGTTAAAATTTAATAAAGGAATAGGTCGATTCCTTAACTTAGTTGGAGAAAATGACATAAATCCAGAGCTACCACTAGCAAATGCCATAAAACCATAACTAACATTAGTGTTGGTTTTGTCTTGTCCTGTATTAGGAAAATCATGTATCAGGAAATCAACATCACTAAAAATTAGAACAAGACTTGCTTGTGTTGATGGTATAAGAGCTGATGGTAGAGGGTTAGGAAGAGGACTCAAAAAAGGTATACTTAAATCAATGTTCTTTCTACTCCTCTCACAAAGAGCATATCTACTCGCTGTCAAATATTATAGTATTCTTCCCCTTATTCATCGTAATTGGAGAAAAGAACATAAATCTAGAGCTACCACAAGCAAACACCATAAAACTAGAATTAACATCAGTGTTGGTATTGCCTTGTCCTGTATTAGGCAAATCAACATCACTAGAAATTGGAACAAGACTTGCTTGTGCTGATGGTAGAGGGCTAGGAAGAGGTCTCAAATAAGGTGTACTTGAACCAATGTTCTTTATACTCTTTTTACGAAGAGCATATCTACTCGTTGTCAGATCCATTATAGTATTCTTCCTCTTATTCATTCTAGAAGGCTCAACATCCATTTCAACCTCCTCCTCAAAATCTTCAACATCTACTTGGCTCTCCTCTTTTTTCTCCTACTTCTCGTCTGATGATGATATAAAACTGCTTGAAGGAGAAAGAGATTTTTTAATCTCATTGAGTTTCCTAGACCACCTAAAACATTGCACAAAATAAATGAGCACAAGACTAGAATAGTTTGAAAAAACAAGAAATGGTTAGTATTCATATCATATAAACTTTATTTCAAAGATAACCCTTCGGCTAACCAAAAGATATGATACTGGTGGTTACAGAGAAGTTTCTTAAGTACTTTCATCTCACTAGGACTTAAAGGATGAGTTATGTTATCTCCACTAGCTATATTCCAAATTGAGAAACACCTATATACATCGTGTAAAGAGGTTGTCGAACCCCTTTAACTAACCATTACCACTCATTTCTCTAGTTCTTTAAATGAGAGTGACTTACCTTTAAACATATTATTTAAAGGATTTTGGCTTCTTTTTTTTTTGGCAAAGGTATAAAACCAAGTCTCACATTTATCTTGCTGATACCTTTATCAAGTTAGAAAAATTAACTTTCCAGAAAATTTCTATTGGTCAAACACCTTTTCTCCTGATTTATGGCACAAACCCAACATAAATAAGATGCCTTAGCCATAGGGTATTACATTTCTCTACTAACATCATTGACTAGGAACTGAGGGGAAACTTAGACTTTCTCGAGGAAGTTAGACTCGATGCTGTAGTGAATAATGAGGTAATTTGGGCTTGGTTTGACCACGATCAAATTGACCCAATACTATTTGAACCGAGCTAAAAAATAGGCTTGATTGTTCTTGCTTTGACCCAGGCAAACCAAGCTAACGTGTCTTGCACAAATTCATATCATATTTTTTCTTATTTTTTAAACCTGTATCATCAATGTCTGTTTTTACTTGTGATTATTAACGTTCTTGATACTCATGCTGGTACAATTTTCAATTTAATCTATATCATGTTATTTTTTTCTTGAAATTTGATTTGTTGTCACAATTAATTATTGTTATATAGTCAATTAATTGAGTGATTGTGACTCCTTTTGAAAAATAGGAAATCAAATTCTTGTTATAATAAGAAAAAAAATAAAGGATGAATGTGTGGTTTATTTCGAGTTTTTAGAGAGAGGGAGATATCCGGAGAAAGACATAAATTTAGACCACATATTTTTGACAGCTAGTATCATGATTTCCTCAGGTTTATTGTGGTGCATATGGCAATATTTACTCAAGATGATTCAGATGCTACACATGGTAGCGACTTTTCATAATTCGGTTTCCTTCCATCTCAACAAAACTCTGATGGTCAACTCCTTTCTCCAATGGAAACTCGGAACATCTGATTTCAAGCAACTTTATTTTTGCAAGGAATTAAAAGTTGAGGATATACTTGTATAACCAAGCTATTCTTTTTGGAATGTTTCTTTGAATGTGCACTGACAGAGATACTGAAATAATTAGAAAGGGACTTGAGCTCGCTCGCCTATATTTCATAATTAATGGCTGACGTGAAGAACTATAGCCCACCAAAATCTATGCTATGAAAAGCACTCAAACCCTGTTCAGCAGTGTTCACTCGTGTGTGTGTGTGTTTTTCAATTTGAGGGTGTAGGACCTTACAAGTTTTTGCTAACCAGCTATCTCTTCTAGTTCTTCTATTCCCCGGAATGCTCGATGGGAAAACTTCTGACCACATCTTTTCTACCACAGCTGTTCTAAAAGTCCCTTTATTCATATCAAGTTTGTGTTCCAAACCAGTCTTCTACATGCTTCGTTTCTATTGAAGCGTTGACGCTTGGGTTGGATTATTACAAGTTATTTATAATTACAGAACAGACCTCACACACACCAGCAATCCCAAAAAAAAAAAGAAGACATTAAGAGCCAGAGTCTGGGGCCACAAGCAGTTTTATGTGTCCAGCTACAGGTCCCTTCAAAATCATGATCTGGTTTGAACAAACACTAGTGCATTTCATAATTTCTTTAAAGAGAATCAAAGTCTTTCAACAATGAAATACTCCAGAACCTAATTTTGTTTTTCAGTTCTAATTATTAAAGTGATATGCACGATAGTAACAGAACAACGGCATTGGTAGCTTGCTTCACAAAATTGGTTTTATGATTAGGTGAATCTCATTGACAAATTTGTAACGGCTTCATTGTTGGCAATCCTTGCTTGTAATAATTGCTTAGGGATGCATGAAGGCAGAAAGAGGGCTGAAATTTGATGGCATGGAACACATCAGATAAGTTTCAACTTATGTTGCTTCGATCTGTTCTTCACTTTGCCTAGAGTATCCATGTGTGACATTTGATATTTGCAGATGGATGTGGATTCAGATATGGATATGTTTATCGGACATGCACTGGCACCAGATATGGATATCCGAAACTGAGCAACAGAGGCTTCTAATAACTGCCGATGTATCAACCAAAATAACATCATCTGAAATTAGGTCAGGCGGTAAGACAGCCAGATATCGTGATGGTAGTTTTAGGTTCAAACAGTATGCTCTCCGTTATACCGGAAAACATTTACCGTAAGAGTTTGAGGCATCAGTAGTGTTGTTGGAAGTAATATCAAGATGGGATCCTTGCAGCCGAAGCAAAATAAGTAAGGCTTTATTAAATTATAAACTGGCTATTTGGAATTCTAATTCAGAAACAACTAAATTTCATCATAAAGCAATGCATTGAATTACTATAGACGGAACCAATATACTTCAGTAAACTTGTTACAACCAAAGCAACTATTCTATTATACAAATTTTTTTCTCGGAAGGAGAAGATCAGATAGAAGGAATAATCTACACTAATTCCAACAAAAACAACACACTTAAAAAGGGAAATGGGGCAAGCACAAGCCAATCTAAAGCTCCTTTCTTAATTACTGGTAGATAAGCCAAAAACAATTTAACACTAATTTTGTTCTGAACTTGAAGGACTCTTCCCCAGTTTAGATAACTTTTGATCTCCAGTCATTGGACTGTTAGGCCCTCTTGCACCAGGTTTAGGACTTTTCTCCCCTCTTAGTTCACTTACACGAGGACTATATGTGTAAGAGAGACGTGGGCTTTGATGGCTTTTAGGATTATTTGCTGGTGTTGCAGTGGAGCTTGTGATTTTAGGACTACTTGTGTGCCTGAACTCTCCACGGCTTCTGGTAATAACCTCATCCAAAATCTCTCCATCTCCTCCATAAGCAGCTCCTGCCCCCATCTCTGCCTCCTATAGACATAATGAAGAAATTATATATGTGAAGCGAAAGTGATTGCAAGATGGGTTTTTTTTAGAACAATGTATGATGGGTTTTCCTGTACGTTATGTCGGACAAGGAATCTTACTGTTGCGAGATTGAATGGCAAAGCTGGTGCTTCTTCATACGCGGCTGCATCCAAATCTTGAAGGTGTGCTCCTTTGAAAAACTTGGGAAGACAGTATTGTCTTACTGGAACCAAAAGCATGATCATCAAAGGAAACATAACGCCCGCAATTGGAACCCAAGTGAGACCGAAACATATCAGCAAATAAGTTGTCTGGAAAATTGTGAACATGGCAATTGTCTTGAAAGGAACTGTTTCTACAAATGTGGCATGGTAATCTTCAAGAACTCTGCGAGAAAGTTATTTTAGGCGATGAATAACAAGCAAGCATGCAAGATAAAGTGGAAGTGTAAAAGATACAGGATTTGAAGGTTTTACTTGTATCTTCTGCTTGGTGCAGTGAAGAGCAGTAATATTCTTTCCCAAAATTGGTTACCCGGCAAACTTTCAATGGCCATAAACGCAAAATAGCCCCAAAGGACTGAGGTTGGGATCTTTTTGAGGAAGGGCATGGCTGCAACGCAACCTCCAACCATTGTGGCTTGAAGTATGTTACTTAGACGTTGTTCTTTAACCTCAACAGGCAATAGATCATCAATTTCCTTCTCGATGTCAAATACTGTCTCATCAACCGGGGCATCGATATGGCCTGTACATGTAGAAGCTTGGATGGTTGATTCTTTGAATTCCTTTAGACCCTGCAAAAGATGTTTAACTATTCTCAATTACTTTCTTCAAAAGCAGATAATGTGATTTCATTTAGGAATTCCAAAAATATGACCATGTTTACTTTCAAGAGAAAGCAAAATGGTCAGCAGCAGCATAAGTTGCAAACATACTTGAGCGGGCTGTTGGTAGATCAAAGGAGTCTGCATTTGTTGATAGGCTTCTTGCATATTTCCATATAACTGTCCCAAGCTGGCATTCTTTCTCAGACTTCTACGTGCTGTTTGCACAAGTCTATTTCGAAGCAACTGCGTAATATTTTCCATAAGTAGATTTAGTGCACAAAGTTATCACTGAGACAACAAGACTGGAAATAATGATTTGAATAACAAAAAACAATTTCTTCAATACTAATCGCTTTATTGAAAGAACGTTTAGTTTTAGAGAGATTTCAGGATATATTACCTGGTACTTAAGAGTAGCCAGACTCTTTGTATGCATTGGAGATTGGGGGATGACTCCATTTGATGGCGGGATTCCAAGAAGACCACACATTAAGGTCTGACATCATAAATGTAAATATTTTGAATGATCGAAAAAAATAAAGTTAGAAGGGAAAATTCGAGGAGAAGGAAACACAAATATCTGCATACCAGAAACCCCAAAAGAAGCAAGTCATAATGGTAAGAAGATGGCTTTCTCAAATTGAACTCCTTCTGCTGAGAAAGTTGAGATGCTACACTATGGTCAAAATAGTAAAGCACCGCGATCATCGTAGCAGGAACGAAAGCTCCAATTATGTAGAAAATGGGAACGTTTAACATCTCCTGTCATATGGGGTTTAAAATAATCATTTTAGTCAAATATGTGGAGATAAAATTCATTGATTTCCAGATTACTATAAGACGCGACAGAACTTGCCTTAATGACAGTCCAATTCTCATATGCACCAGGAGTCCAGGGATTTGGGCTGAAAAGACGCCGGGGGATCCCTTTAGGAACATTTCCTGTTGGAATATACGAGACAGCTGTCCACACTAGAACCATGAGGGGTACACCGTAGTCTGCTATTAAACTTCTAAGCCAGCCTGTCAGGAAAATAATTTTAAGTTTTCAAAACAAAAGAATTGAGTAATATTTAAAGTGATCAAGATTGCCGACTGATCATGATTAGTAATATTTAAGTTTTCTATCGGAAACCCGAATTTTGATCTACATACCACTCCCATAGCGCCATGATCTTGCCTTGCGGCTTCTTAATCCAGTGAGCAGGAGGCCAAATGATAGAACCAGAGCAAACATTCCATTCGCAAACCTCCATGAAGGTATAAACTCCGTTGATTTTGGATCTTCTCGTTGTGGAATGCGAAACTCTTCCACAAGTCCCTTCACAATCAGGTCAATTGATTAGTTTAACTAGTAATTAAACAAAAATAATATCAAGTAGAAATTAATCACAACAAGCCATCATAATGCAGACAAAGCCTTTAACCACTCTTACTTTGATGGCCTGTTGCATGAAGAGCATTGCAATAAGTAGACCAAACAACTCTCCTGCTATGCGGGTGAACCTATTGATAATGGAGGATGCTCCTAAGACAGCCAGTAAGAACAACAAGAGTGCAGTCCAAACACATACCCTGCAAGATCATATAACCAGGTAAATTTTGTCAAACAGAGGAAGGAGATCATCTAAGACCACTAAAAAGGGGTTAATCAGCTCACCATCCAGTCCATGCAAGAAACAAATCCCTTCCCAAATCAGCTCTCTCTTTAGCAAAGTTAAACATAAATGTATACATGATGACTGTTGGCTCTGCGACTCCCAATATCAGCAAAGGTTGACCCCCAACAATTGAGTGTATGATCCCACAAATTGAGGTGGATGCTAGGGTCTGAACTGCTGTAAGAACCCCATCTGCAAGTGCAAGATAGATTTCATGACGTGCTAAAATTTTACATAATAGTCATGTCTCTTCTTTTTCTTTTGCCCACCTTGAGATTAAAATGTTTTGATAAAACGGTAGAGTATGAGAAAAAGAATGGGCATGATTTGAGTGAAGCAACATCAGTTTTTTAAGAAAAAGAATATTCAACGGGAGATAAAATAGTTCTTCACTGAGTTCATGTCAATACCAGTATTTCTCTCCAATTGTTCACCAAATGAAATGACCGGAATAGCGGAAGCAAAGAATATATATGTGGTGGGAGCCAAAATCCTGAAAAGAACATCAAAATTTTTTGTCACCAACAATCATGTTGAAATTGACCAACAAAGAAGGCCTAAAATGCAAAGAATATATGTATCTGTCAACAAAATGGCAATTACTTCAAACCATGCACAGCAAGATTTTGTATGATCACTAAAGAGATGAGATACCTGAAGCCTGATTTGAATCCACCTGTCCAGTCTTGCTTGTAACACCTTAATCTTCCACGAAGGTCATTCTTGATTCCACGCAACGGCACAAATGTCTCCTCCATGATGTTATCCACAAGAAGCTAACTGGTGAAAAGTAGTGCTGCACTTGAATCACTTCCTTCTTTGAAAGCTTGCAAAAGAAGACTCAAACACTCAGAAGCTAAAGCTAGAATACCCTCTAGCGACAATTTTGGGATTTTACAGGGAGGAATGGATTCATTGAGGAACTGATTAGTGGAAAAGGCTACATATCTTGAAAATCATCAATCTGGTCAACTTATAAAAGGACTGGAGGAAAAAAAAGAAAAAGAAAGATGAATCCACAGGTGAGCTTGCTCTATGCTACCTGGCTTAACAAGCACAGCAAAGTAAAATAATGAAACGATGGGTAGCAAAGAGTTTAAAGACAAAAGAGTGCCAAGGGGGAGAAGTTCGCTGTGCAGGACAGAAGTTGGTGGGTTGGTCTCCACAAACAAGAACAATACAAACCTCTTCTTGAGTTCCAATGTGTTGGCAATTGAAGGAGAAGAAGCTCCAAATATATATAGTAATAAAAGTTACCTGGAAGGGTGTGGAGGTAGATTTGGTGTAGGCAGCAATGCTTGGTCATGCGAGTGAAATGAAGAGTCTCTAGCTTGGGGGATGTCAATCCTCTATACCCTTGATCATTTCCACTTCCATGCACTCTCCCTTTTAATCGGGCCACGTCAGCTGTATGGATCCACCAGGAAGCTTCAGTTACCATTAATTTGACGGATTTTATTCGGCCAAGAGGCAAGAAGTTTTTAATACAGGTGGTATATTTTGAAGCTTTTCATGGCCACATTGTGAGCTACAGTTGACTATCAATGAGTTTATTTCGGTTCTGAATGACGATGCCTGATTCATAGAGTGAATTCATTATTCAGTAGACATCATGACCCTCTGATGGAGCCATATAAGCATCTTGCCCCACATTAGATGGTGGGTCTGATCTGATGTGGCAATATCAGAAAGCAATATTAATGTGTCTTTTTTTGCATCTCTGAGAGAGGAGAGGAACTTGTGCCTCACATTACAGTGCTGGCACCCTTTTTATAAATTTGAAAAGAAGAAGAGGGGGTCAACTGCACTTTTTTCTGGTTCATTCTGTACATGTATAGTCCACTGTAAGATAATGAAATGTTCTCTCGTCCAGTTTTTATTTTTTAAGGAATGTGGTGGAGATTCTTGGTGTTGAAGGATGAGTGAATCCTGAAATTGCTGTCCTGGGATTACTCGAAATCACAAACTAATGAGCTTGCGAATACATCAAAGCCACTCCCCCCACCCTCTATTGGATCGATGTTAAGATAAAATGATGCTGCAACTTGTTCGTAAATGCCTTTCGTAACTGATAATTAAACCAGTTGACCTTTCTCTAGCTATCCAAATATATAAATCTGATTCATTTGCATATGCCTTTTAGGGCAGATTCAACACTACTAGGAATGACGAAATAATTTATCATATTCAATTGCTGCCCATGTGCTTAGAAACTGGAACAGCTCACTCTAGCTATCTTCCTTACTGGTACTATTTGTGAAGTTCTCTTTCCTGTCCACACTCAACCTTCCATGCCTTTCTGTTCCCCTTTTTTTTTTTATTCTAGCATTAAGAAAGCATTTGTTTCTTAAAGAGTTTTGATTCGCTAAAGACACTGAACATAAGTGTCGTAGGGTACAGAACTGAAATGGGAAGACCTTAATTTTCTTCTTTCGGAGATCGAAATGAGAGCAAAGGTATGGTTCTTGCATATTCGTGGCATATATGATTAAAGAGTGAAAGATATATAATTAATGCAGAATTTGTTCTTGGCATTGGC
>Ga0325414_1005117_pt1 | contig 13799 bp, 7 predicted proteins | sample PopdelMetagenome_8_FD_206183 | JGI IMG/M metagenome (GOLD analysis project Ga0325414, IMG submission 206183) | Populus deltoides microbial communities from Bellville, Georgia, United States - Leaf-PdKOR-R3 | ecosystem: Host-associated > Plants > Phyllosphere > Phylloplane/Leaf | place: USA...
TTTGATTATAATTAAATTTAATTAAACTCTAAGATTTTTTTTTAAATAAAATCATGAAGGGGTGTACAAAAACCCACTTGCTAATATTATATAAAACAATATTATAACCTTATTAAACAAAATCAAAATGGAATGATATTTGATGAAATAATACCTTAAATATAATTTTAATTATTTTATTTGAAAGAATTTTAATTGAAATTTAAGTAAAAAAAAAAAACCTAGTAAAAAGAGCCTAGGTGTTTGGGCCTAGATGGACTAGCCCTTTTCACAAAGTGAAGAAGGCCAAACATGCAATGTTCTGCAAGGTCAAGCTCGTGTACTTAACTATTTTTATTGTTAAATTTATCTTACAATGTGTTTTTCTTCTAATTTTTTAATTAAAAAAAAAGATAGGTGACACGTCACCTATTAGTCTAGATTTCAACCACTAGAAATATGGCAACAAAGTTAGGGTCCGGCTTCTAGGACCCCAAAAATCCTATTTTCCAACATTTTGTTTTCACTTTAAAATATCTAAAAAACACCCCATAGACCTAAATAAATTGATTTCTAACATTAAATCACCCTTTAATCTATCAAAAAAGGAGAAATTAATCCAAATAAAAAAATATCAAGGTATGATCTACTTCTTCTAACAAGATGAAGGATCAAAATCACTTAAATAGTATTCCTCTCATGAAATAAAATTCATTAACATCAAAACTATATTTCTTTTTATTATTGCAAAGTGATCAACCAATAACTTTTTTTTTTATTTCTCATGTTTTGATAACCTTCTCTTTTTTCAAACACAATATTAAAAAATGAAGTTTTTTTTTATCAAAATTAAGAATTCAAAAAACAAATGGACCAAAAAAAATGCAAGAACTCCAGAGACCAAAATTTTAAAAAGTGTGCCTCATGAACAGTAAAAGAAAAAAGAAAAAAATGTTATTTTTTTTTTTGTATTTTTAGTGTCGTTACTAAAGTTTCAATTATTTTTAATCAATAAAATTGAATTTTATGCTACCAAATCTAATGTTAACTTAACATTGGAATGTTATTTTAATACCACGAGAACTCTATAGTAAGCTAATTAACACAAAGTATTAGCTTCTAAGACTCAGTCAAAGAATGAAATTAAAAAATAATAATGATTAAATAAAAATTTCTTCTATGACAAAAATAAAAGTCCTCGAGGAGTTTTATTTTTTCTTAATCGGCAACCAATCATATGATTGTAAAGTGATAAAATATTGCTTATTGTAAAGTTTTATTTTATTTTGTGAAAAAATCTGCTAGGAATCTATTCCTATGGATTTGTGAATACCAGCAGTGAAATTTCTGATAGAAATATGCCATTTAAAGAATTCCATCGATCATTTCAGACTGAAATCTGCATGAGGAAATTAATAATTATTTTCTTAGGTGATTATACAATTAAGCTGGCCTTTTTTTGGATTTTTTTAATACATATTTTTGTCTCCAATATAACTTTAGGACACGAAGAGTATACAATATGTAGCAGTAGATGTTAAATTAAACCAGGTAATCCTTACACTCAATGTTTTGAAACAAGGAGATGCTGATAGGATTGGTAAGAATTCACCAATAATGTAAAAATGTCTTCACTTTTTTTCATTTTCCATTTTGCGCACCTCCCTTTCTCTCTTACTGTCTGTGAGCATCCTTAGAATGAGGAAAGAGGCAAGTGAAGAATCAAATGTATGATGTAAACTGGTCAAGATAAACGTGATCGTGATGAAAGGTCATTTCAGAAGTTTGTGCAGACAGTAATTAAGAATATATGATATAGAGAATTAAGGAGGGATGGGTGATGAGACATGGGTGCATTGTCTTGGGGATTCGGCCGAGCAGGGCAGCACCCATGTGTCGGTCTCTTAGCATACAAAAAGGCTCAAAACCAAACAAAATTAACAATTTGAGAGAAATGACAGCTCGTCAAATACAGTCCCCCTGAGCGCGCAAGCTCTCTCATCGCAAAGTACACTACCAAATTAACCCTATCCCTGCTCTCTGTCTCCCTCCCTCTGTCAAAACCCCAACATTCAAAGCTGTACTCCATTTGAACGTTTTTAAACAAATGTTTTCCTATAATTCGATAAATGTAAAAAGGGGATTTTACTCGCCAAAGACCCCAATGGGTAACCGGGTAGTTGGTTCTCTCTCGTTCCTACATAAATACACACATGCATATGATTTTTGGCATGATATATGATAGACGTTAGTGGCATAAAAATACAGGTCAAAACTCAAAAGCTTCTCTCTTATGTCACCGAGCATGAAAACACTTCACGAGAGGGAACAAATTAACTAGGGTCTGTTTTCATCATCAGAACGTTTTTTTTTTTTTTTTTTTTTTTTGGGGGGGGGGGGGGGGGTGGTTGGTTTAAGATATTAAATTTGCTATTTTTAAATGCTTTTTCTTAACCATAAAATTATCAGTATATTACCGGGTCAAATTTGAAGGTCTCGATACCAAAAAGAACCTAGCTAGGTGGAGCCTATGCAAGTAATGGCCACCTTTGTTTTTTTATTTATTTTTCACAACAAAACAAAGCGGGAAAGAAGTGAGGAGAGATTAGCACTTAACTAAGACTAACATATCATTTCTCGAGCTATAAACTATCCGCTCGTATCATCTCTAATCTTTGGTGGGTGAACTTGTTCAAATCCCTACTTTCCAACTGTCTTGAGCAATATTTAATCATCCCCATTAACAACCTTGTTATTTCCTCGTTTGCAATGGGCAAGACAATTTGAAAAATGATTGTGAACATGTTACCTACTTGCTGATTTTTCTAGGGTTTCATGTTCGTTTCCCATACGACATGGATAGGGTCACAAACTATTCAACATGGATTAATTTTGATGATCATGTTCTCTAATTTCTCTGCATGCGATATCCAAGAAGAGACACAACCTAATATGAGGACTAATGTTTCGTTTTGACCCTACAATGTTGGTTTTGCATTGCGAGCATCGTTGATTAATGTATGATGGGGATAAAAAGCCATGTACGGATCATAAGCTGCATTACAAAAAAAGGGAACAGAATCCTTACTATTATCATTTCGAGGCAATTGTCCTGGCATTTATCTCTAACTGTGCTTCGCTATCTGTGTTTTTTATCATCCGGGTGAAACATGTTAACATGATACGTGTCGAGGACCCATGTTCTTCTTCTTGACTGAAACCATATTTTTATTACAAGTTTGACATCATGTTACAGTCGTGGTCTTGATATTAGGGTTTCTTATCAAATGAGTTGTGGAAATGTGGTCCTGGCTGGTTCAAATTAACCCCTCTAATTTTTTTGAATGTTGATCCTCAGAAGTTGATTGGCCAGTTCAGAGCAAAATCATATGGAAATATGCATCCGTTTCTTAATCCATCCATTATCAACATAAAAAACTGTTTCTATATAGTTCTAAAGCTTTGCCAAAGGAACAAAATGAAGCACGAAAATGGAACAAAAGCCAAAAACTTCACAAGAATCATGTGTTTATATATTATGATAAATGTGCCTGTCAACTCTTTCGTCATCATAATCTCCTCATTTTGATCCGATCAACACTTTAACCAAGTTGATTAACTCATAAATAAGTAAGATTCCAAACCATATAACTTGAACAGAAGACACTTTTAATTAGCTCATCTCCAAAGCACAATTCTCATTACTTTGACGTGAGTCAACAGATCTAGGTCGTCACTGACTTTTCATACTTGTATAGAAATCGGCATCAAATAACACTCTTTGATTCCAAATCTAGGGGACCATCGACAACCATCTAGACAAAGAATAATTTGATGACAAAAATGTTGGTGGATTCTTAGGATCTTCTAAAGCATATAGGAATTATTTAATGATGAGCAAGAATATATAGACAGCTGTTATTTCCATCCTCACTTTACTTTAATCCCAATATTTTCCATGAACGTACGTTAATCTTTTGGATCGAAGACGTTTGATATTGTCTTGTTTCTTTTGTTAAACTAAAAAAAACCCACTTTTAGTTTTCTTTCTTTGTTTTTTTTCTCGTTAGTAGCTTATAACATTTCTAGTTTTATGTTAAGATGATGATAGTTTCGCTAAATTCTCAAGATTGTTTTGTTTGAACACTTATTGCTCATTAGACTATGGTAGTGATCATCACCGATCAAACTCATCTAAATTGTAATTACTTTCGTTGTTCTCCACGTTACTATCTACATCAACATCATATATATCATTTCTGATCCAATGTCAATTTGTCATGATCAGAACTGTCATCATCAATTTCATTTTTCTTCCTTGTTAAACCGCTTCGTATCATCTTTTATATATGATTTTCTTTCCTTTTTGGCATGTAATGTTTGCTATTGCTTAGTAGCACGACAAAGTGGCAGAAAGGCCATCATCATTACGTTTTGAAATATTCAGTATAATAGTCAGTATATATAGGTTTTTTCTGACACAGCAGAGAATTGTCAAATATCTACGATAATACCAATAGAAACAATTTTGTCAATACACTACGATGAAAAATTACATTGCTATTTTTGTCAGTAATTGATAAGTAATAATCAATGAAAAAAGTTTTGTTGATAAATATTGAAGGAATTACCAAATGAATTCAAAGAACATAGAAAAATTAGATAGGTATTTCCTTGTTAATTCTCTCAGCAAATTTAACATGTCAATTTTTCGAATGAAATTATAGATGATAATTTACCATTACTAGTTTCTGTCAGGAATCCATCGATAATATTAAAGTTATAATTAGCAACGTGTATTTTTATGTAGTATATGTAGTTTATTTGTGTGTTTACTTGTTTTATAACTTTTTTCTTATGGAATTTTATTGTAAGAATGTATGATTTGTACATGTTAGGGTTTGTTTGAGATTTTGAAAAATTATATTTGTTTATCATTTGATAAAACTGAGTTTTATTTCATAACTTAATGTGTTATAATGAGACAAATGATGAGTTATTTAATGGATACATTTCATATTTTACCAATTTTATTGTTAAGTTGAAATTTTCAATAAATTTTGAGAAATTTAAATTTTTTTGAGAAAATTGATAATAATTAAAGGGTGCTATTAAAATAGATTGAATAAATTTAAATGAACTAATGATAGCTAATTAGTTGGATATCGATAATTTGTTAAGTTCACATTATTAATTAATACATGTTGTCATTAATATTCTATATAGGTTTTATATAAGTAATGGATGATCGTTCTTTAATGTATCGAGTTTTACCTGAAGGATTGCGAATGATGGATTATTATAATTGAGATGTGGGTTTTATTAATTATGCACTATCTAATTCAAAGAATGTTAGTGGAGGCGGTATTAAATGTACATGTAAGAGATGTAAAAATAAAAAAGTTCATCAATCCAGATGTTGTTATAATACATCTTCTATATATAAAAAAAAAAGTTAATGAGAAAATACTCGTGTTTGTTTGCACACGAAGAACTTATGTTCCTTACGAAACCATGGTAGAAAGGATGGTTGGCTCAACTTCTAGTTCTAACAATGTGTAGTTTTAGATGATAATAATAATTTTTACACAAGTATAGTGATAGATGCAATGAGAATAAATCAGGGATATACAGATGAATATTCAAGTATAGATGAAAAATCAAATATAGACGCAACTAGATTTATTAAACTTTTGAAAGATTCTAGCGAATCATTATGGGATGGGTGCACAAATCATAGTAAATTATCGGGTTTTGCACAAGTGTTCATTATCTAGTCAAATCATAGGCTGAGTAAAGTTAGTTATGACATAATCATCAAATTGGTAAGAAACATTTTACCTGAAGGGAATAGGTTAAACAAAACTTTTATGGTGTTAAATCCATGATGAAACCCCTTGGCCTAGAATATAAGAGAATTGGCATGTGTCAAGCTTTTACATGTTGTACTAACATGAAAATGCATATTTGTTTTAGTGCAGAACCTCTGAGCATGCATGTTATAAATCCAAAACTGGTAAGGGAAGGACTCTTGTCGCACATAGAAAACTCATATACTTCTTAATCACTTCTAGGATGCAAAGATTATTCATATCTCCAAAGATTGTTGAGCATATGATATGACATCATTCATATAATGTGATAGATGTCATGGTGCACCCTTTCGATGGTAAAGCTTAGAAGTAATTTAATAGGGTGCATCCTCAGTTTTCAATATAAACACAGAACATATGTCTTGGGTTATGTATAGATGGATTCAATCCATTTGGATCATTTGCTACACCATATCCTTGTTGGCCGGTGATATTTATAGTTTACAACTTGCCATCAAGGATGTGTATGAGGTCGGAGTTCATATTCTTATCTACGGTTATACCTGGTCCTAATTGTAAACCCCTAGATAAACTTCATAAAATTAATAATGGAAAATATTATGTTATGTAAATCGAGTATTGAAAATAAAAAGGTGACTTTGGATTTTGAGAATTTGAAATAAAATGTTTATGTGTTAACTTAAAAATAAAAGTATGAAAATGGTGTAAAAAAAAGGAAAGGCAGATAAAAACCAAATGGAAGAGTTAAAAAGGGAAAACGGTGCTTTGAGATATAATTTAATGAAATTTGATGTAATCTGTTTAAACTCAGTGCTAAAATTACATCTAAATCTGGGAAGTATGACCTAGCACATATAAAGGGTATAATGTAGACACGTAGCATGAAAATTGATAAATTAGTGATAAATATGGATAATTCTTATAAATTTAGGGTTAAAATATTTAGAAAAATATTTTTGAATTTTCAGATGAATTAATATATAGTTCTATGTGCGAATGACTTTGATTGCAGGTGTAAGCCTACATGCAATCGTATAGTTTTTAACCTGGAATGGAACAAAACTTAAGGAAAATTTATATTATAGATAGGGATGGAAGTTCCCAATGAATTAGTTAAAAATTTGGATGATTTAAGTAGATAAATAAGTATAAAAATTTGGAATCTTTGGTGTAAAATTACTTTCTTTGGTGTAAAATTACTTGCTGACCAACTTTACGTTATTGAGTATAACTTCTAATCTGATTGTTAGATCGAGTTGAAATTTTATGAGTAACCTCATGAAACGTCTCTTTATTTTGGGTTAAGATTTCAAGTCAATCAAGGTCTGAAAAGGTCTTATAGAGACACTAACAGTCAGGAAAAATACTTAATAAATGACTTATAGACTCATTAAAGGCATTATTGTCATTTTGGACAAATTTATTCTTATTCCCCCTATATACACAATAGTGATGCTTAAAGGAAGAGGGGAATGCCAACTATCATCGTCTTCTTCTCTGGTTAATATTTTGCCATAGAATTTGATGTTCTAGTTATCAGAATGAGAGAATAAGACACTATTTGTTTTTGCAATGCAAAAATGCTTTTGAAAAAAAATAATTTTTTCTTCAAATTAATTTTTTTTGGTGTTTTTATATCATATTAATGTGCTAATTTCAAAATTAAATTTTAGAAAATAAAAAAACATTACTTTGAACGAAAAACATTTTAAAATGCAACTGCTACCACAATGTCAAATGGCTCTAAAACCCCAAACACCCAACACTAAGCCTAAGAAATCATGTTTAAAGAGGGGGGGGGGAGTGGTTGTAAAAATCTAGAATAATTGGAAGAAAATAAAGATTAAAGGTGGAAAATTTAGTTTGAAGGAGAGGTATTGACATCAACACAATAGAAAAAGGTTGCTAAAGCCACCTCATTTACTTCAATTTCATTTTCGTAAGTTTTAACATTAAAATTTCAAAGATTGTAAATTAGGGTGGTGAAGGATTTCAGGAGAATTGAGAAATTGTGTTAAAATGATATAATTAAAATATAATAGAGTAAGAGTGGCTTAGATTATGAATAATTGAAAAATAAATTGGGTGTTAATGCTTATAGGGTTTTTGGCCATATTACATATATTTAATTTATATGGAAGTGTTAGAAATGATTTAACATGAATGCATTCTTGTATTTGAAATTGGTTAAGTTGAATAAGCTAGCATGTAGATGAAATGATTATGTGTAATATCTATATATGATTGTGTGAGATTAAATGATAATAATGTAGATTTTGATGAATTCAAAAGATTATAAAAAGAACAAATTTCATGTTTAGAGGTTGGTAAAGCCAGTCATAAGAGGAAAGAAGTGAAAACTTGTGAAATGATATAATTTTTGTCTAATGACATGTGATTAGTAAGTGTTAAGTGGTAATGATAAATTCAGATAATGAAATCTTGTGTTAGTTTTACTAGGATTCTTGATATGTTATGATTTTGACATGAATCTGAGTTATGATAGAATAAAATGAGTATATCAATAAGCTTAGGAAGTAAGCGAAGAATGACTTAAGATATTCAATTTAATTATTTATAATTGCTCGTTTGGAAGACTAATTACCATGTGAACAAACATTATAAATAGATTTTTCTAAACAAAGAAATAAAATTTACTCATTGATGTATATCCATGTAATTCGACCAAATAAAGAAATTGTTGTAAATTATACAAAATGATGATGTGTGTTTCATAATGTGATGTATATGAAAAATCATGTTAGGATGAAAGCATCATATATAGGGATTGTGTTCATGGAATATTGGTGGCCTTGGATATAAAGGTAAGTTATTAAAGGTGAGATTATATATAAAACATATTGTAATGAATGTTAAAAAAATTATATGTACGAAGTGATGAGGTAATTATTGGAATTGATATATATAGAGGATTAAGAAATTATGTGTAAAAGTATAATGTAATTTGTTTGTGAATTTGTGTTTGGGATATGTTGTATGAAATAATTGTAACGTCCTTATTTTTCAGCATAATTATATCCATATATGATACTACAATGAAATTAGGGTTATTTTTTTTTTGTTTCCCACACTTTTATACAATGGTCATGTTATTTATTGAACCGAGATTTTAGCTGAGTTTTTTCTATACCTAGACCATACCAAGTTATCGCCGCTTCATACACAACACAACCAACTTCAACACCATATTAGTCCAACCATCATGGACCTTATCCTACATCAAAGTCAATGTTCCTCAACGTTATTAAATAAATTTATTTTCATAATATATATACCCAATATGAATCAGAATTATTTCTTCAAATTCATAAGACATACAATAGGTAAAAAGGAAAAAAAATAAAAACATGTAGTAAGTAAATTAGATACATAATGCTAACATCATTAAGTTTACAAAATATTTAGTTATATGATAAGTAAGATATCCTATTAATTATACATAAAAGCATATAAGTATGAAATTATACCTAATATAATCATCTAGTCCTAATAGCTATATATCATCGTTGCTATGCAATGTATGATAGTCCTTCGTATATACATCAAAAGAATAAATAACTTAATCCTACAATTTAAAATTTACTCCAACATATATAAACAATCTGAACAACTCAAAAGCACCATTAATTATCTTACAAATGTTCAGGGTTTCCATTTAATTATAATATCAATTATCATACTGTTTTCCAACTTCAAGTCCCATATTCACCATTACTCATGTATGTAGATTCTCATTAACGATAAAAGATATAAACATAGGCTTTTATTCAAAAATAAAACAACATAATTAGGGTTTCCATTCAACAATGAAAACAACAAACATTGGCTTTCATTGAACAATGAAAGCAACATAATCCTTCATTTCCTTCATATAACCAATTTCTCAAACTCAACCGTTGTCATTTCTACCTCATATCTTTTTCTTTTTCTTTTTTTTTCCCACTTCATATAATATACATAATTCTATTTCAATGAAAATTATCAAATATAATAAATTTCAATAAATAAATTATATAATTAAATTATGGACCTTACCTGCACCTCTAGCCGGGTATGATTCTCTTACTAAAAAAGATGTCACTCCTGATGCCTTTATTGAATTTAGAGAATTTACTATTAATTAATACTTTTATCATCTCATAGCATACCACTATTCCTTTAATTTAAATCCTGCTATACAATTCATCTTCAAGGTTATAATTATCATTTTCTCCAACTAATCCCAAGTATATTAAATACTTCTCACTTATAGTATATCATTTATCCTTTCCTCATTTTATCAACTCTCAAATAATCAAATTCAATTAATACTAAATTTTCATTTCTCCCCCTCATTTGTATACATACTCAGCCATAAACCTTTCTTATTTTCTTTTCCTTTCCAATGGTTTTCTTTAATTTTATCATAATTCAATTTACAATTTGTACATTACAAAACTATTATTTAAACACACACACACACATCCTTCCAATACAACAATTAACAAACATTCTAATATGTTAACCAAAATTGATAACATGAACTAATTTCCTTCTAATCATTTCTAACATAAAACTTTACATTAATTACTTACAATGTTAACACATAAACATCAAAAGAATACTTCTTCTCTTTTTCCTACACTTGGCCAACCATGTTTTCTTCTTAATAACACCAATTTCACATCTATAACACACTTTTTTTTTTTACTTGTTTTAGTATTTCTAATACTTGTTTACAAAACCCTCAAATTCTAAATTATGAACCCTAATTTATATAATTAAGAATTTCATCAAAATAAATTAAATTTCCTCATAACTTTTTAAAATGAGCTTGGATCATCTTACCAAACAAGATTTTGCTCTCCAAATGATGGCCAAATGAAACTTTCCCAAGCTTTCCTCTTCTTTCTTTACTTTCTTCATTTTCTCTTTCTAAAACCTTACTTTCTCTTCTTTAATCTCACTTAATCAATCCTAAAATATGGTTTATAAGAGATGATATAGAAATTGATGATCTTATAAGGTTTCTCTCTTTTTCTCGCAAACTTCTCTTTTTTCTCACAAATTTCCTTCTTTTTCTTCCCTAAATGGCACCTAAAAAATATAAATAACCAATAATTTGTTTAATTCCTATTATGTCCTTACTTTTATACCTTTTATGTTTCCTAGGTAATATTTTCCAGATCTTTACACCCGTTTACACCAAGCTTAATGTTGGTGAAATAAATTTTCATTAAACTTTATTTCACAACATTTCTTCCTTAAAAAATTATTTTCATTTAGTTTTTATTTGTGTTTTTGTATTTTTTGTATTTTTCAGCTATCTTTCATATTTGTATTTTTAAAACTATCACGTAATTATTTTTTTTTTAATTTCCAAAATTTTTTTTTATCATTCTCTTAGTATAACTATTCCATTTACAAGCTTCACATAACATTCACTTACCTATCAATACATATACTTTCCAAGGGTTTACAATGATGATATGAAAGAAATTCAAATTGAAATGTGTGAGTAATGATGAATGTTATGTGGAGTTTATAGGAGAAACGTTTGGGGTAAGATTAGACTTCTCAAGAAATTGGATAGTAGAAGCTACGGTAAAGGATTGACCCTCCATTGTCTTTGTAATTATTTATACATGCCTTGATGAATTACAATGGTAATTAAATTGTATATTCTATTATTGTTGTTATTGTTAATGAAAGACATATGCTTTTGAGGTAGAAATTGATATGTAATTTGTAGTTAATCGCATAGACGATAATGTGTAGTATATTATAAGATGTGATTTACCGCAAATGGCGGAATTGCTATGCAAGAATTATTTTTAATCACATTGGTGGGATTTAATGAAAGATATATTATTGATTGAAACGGTGGAAATCATGTGTAATTCGTGTTAGACCACCACAAATTGGATATGTGTGTGTGTGTGTGAGAGAGAGAGAGAGAGAGAGAGAGAGATAAGAACTCTAAAATAACTGATATGTGGGATAGTCAACACGTGAATGGATATTGTTAGGGAAAAGGTGCTTGACACCTTGATACCTTATTCAACAAATTCATTATGGCAAATACTTTAAATATGGTATGTTTTTATTTTCATATTATTATGTGTGGAACTAGTTACACTGGTTAATAAGACTAGTGCCTTAATTAATGGGCTATTGAAAAAGCTAGTTACCCTAGTTTATGTGACTAGTGTCCTAGTTAATGGGTAATTAGAAAAACTAGTTACTCTGGTTAATGAGACTAGTGCCTTGGTTAATTGAAAATTAAAGAAAATAATTTTCTGGTCAATGGTCAATTGGGAAAACTAGTTACCCTGTTTAATGAGAAAATAGTTCCCTGATTAATGAGATTAATGCCATAGTTAATGGGCAATTAGGATAACTAGTTAACCTAGTTAATGAGACTAGTGTCCTGATTAATTGGCAATTGGAGAAAACGGTTCCCTAGTTAATGGAATTAGTGTTCTAGTTAATAGACAATATTCATATAAGGGTTGGAAAGATAAGCTTATAAGAATCAGACTTCATGATTTTTTTTATTTGCTTTATATGTGATTATCACAACCTCATAACCCGAGTCGTGGATTTTACAACTTAACTAGTGTTGGCTAAGGTCAATTTAATATGTTGCCTTCTTAATATTTAAAGAAAAAAATGTCATCTAATATGTCATTATCATAATATTTAAAAAGGGTGTCGTCCAATATGCATCTAAATGTTTTTCATAATTAAATTTTTTATTTATTAGAAAACGCATTAGCAACATATTTATTTTTTTATGTTTAAATGTATGATATGATTTGTGGCATGGTGTGGGCCATAAATCTAGTGATCAACTATATGGATCCAATATAAAAAACCATCCCTATTCTTTTATTGATTAAAAAAATTAGTAAATGTAAGTTATCAAGACATAATTTTTAAATTAGTTATCAAGTAGCTCTTCAATTTCTTTATGTAATTTTATGATAATAAATATTTTTTGGAAATAAAGTAATAATTTGAATTTTATAGAAACAAAATAGTTTTCTATTATAATTCCTTATTTTCTTATTAATATAGTTTTAAAAAAATATCTTCCTAAACTATGTTGTTTATTCAATAAAAACTAAAAGCATTTAGAATAAATATAAAAAAATCAAGAAGAAATTAAATGATTTTAAATAAGGATAAAAGATATCTTCTTAATTAAAATTCCTTCAGATTATCATTGTGCTCCTCTTTTTATATTTTCTTACCAGAATAATTTTTTTTTCTTACATAACAACTTATTAGAATAATAAAAGAAAGTTTTATTAAAAGAATAAAATAATTATGTTTGGATAATTGTGATGCGAATGTATTAGAATAGAAAATAATATCAAGCTCACGATTATCATGAAGAACTTTTTGGAATCTACTTCTTAAAACACTGTACGATAATAAAAAAAACACATTCGCAAGAAAGGTAGTGAATAAAATTATGGATAAAAATATTTTTTTCAAATGTTTTTTTTTTCATTTTTTTAAAAGTTTTTTTTTTGTTACAAGAAGTATAGTTCATTTAATAAAAAGTAACATCAATTCAGAAAAGAAATATTTGTGACAACTATAATTACGTTAACTTCATTTTTATAGGATATTCATAACCACAAACATTAAAAACAAATGAATATATATTCACTTATAATAATTAACAAAATGATTGTTGATAGAAAACAAAACAAAAAATATAGCAAAACAAACAACTTGCTTGTCCATTTTGGATAGTCTCTATCTATTTGGACAAGCTTTATTTGTTAATGGTCCTTCACCCAAGTGAATCGCCTTGTTCACTAAGTTATGGGCCTTTGCCCAACAACAAACAATAGAATGAATCCTATAAAACTTATTAAAGGTAGAATGTTCACATGCAATATATATTTGGCTGAAATCAACATTCTCAATATGTAAATCTTTCGCATACTCGAATCATAATAATTTAATGTT
>Ga0325414_1005119_pt1 | contig 13797 bp, 9 predicted proteins | sample PopdelMetagenome_8_FD_206183 | JGI IMG/M metagenome (GOLD analysis project Ga0325414, IMG submission 206183) | Populus deltoides microbial communities from Bellville, Georgia, United States - Leaf-PdKOR-R3 | ecosystem: Host-associated > Plants > Phyllosphere > Phylloplane/Leaf | place: USA...
TATTTATTTTTACAATTTCTTTCTTTTATTATACATAGCATCAGATTCAACAATTGTATAATTTTGTCTATAATTTTCAAGTTTCAAATCTAACCAATTGTACGTATCACATGTTATAGCAGTGTTTGAACACAAGTAAAAAATCAGTATAGGATTATGGTGGGTTCTCATTAGGGTTCTTAAAATCAGTTTAAGATTGGGGTTATCAATTATACCATAGCTGTTACCTTAAACATACAATCTGAGAAAGACATCATCAGTGAGAGAGAACAACGAGAAAGAGACAAATTGAATGAGGAAAAAAAATTATGCAATAAAAATATTTTCTATTTTTAATAAAATCATCAAGAAAATCAAAGAAGAGGCACCACGTATAGCTCTTTATCATTGGTATCGGCAAGCCGGCTTAGTGATAGAGAAGTTGTCACTCAAATTTCCTCTTACAAGGTCCATGAAAGTCCATATTATCTGAAACCTTGCTTAATTTGGACGAGGATGGGCTTGTTCTAATAAATTCTTGGGGGTCCTCGATCTGGTCTCAAACCTATGAATTTTTATCAAATTGGGTTCCAAATATCTTATACATTTTTAATTGTCTCATTTTGTTAATTTATTTCAATTGTTTAAGTCTGATTTGCATAGTTTATGTACTTAAATCGTGTCAAATTAAAGAAAATTTGACCTGGTTGAGGATATCACAATGAAGAAAACTTGACAAAAAAAAATATTGATGAATATCAAAGAAAAAAACTTGATTAAGAATTTCTTAAAATGTTTGAAACTTAATTGATAAAATTTATAGATTTAAGACTCAATTTCGAATTAACTTTAGGTTTTATTTTTTATTTTTTATTTTCTATTAGCTCTATTTTTATTTCCTGTTTGCATGTCTATTTTTTATGGTTATCTTTTTTATTTAGAATTTTTCTTTTATTTTTTTTAATAGCCTACCTACAAAAGGAAGAAGAGGCTGGTAATTTCCCTCTTTAAACAAAATAACTTTTTATTATTTACTTTTTTTTTCTAATTTTGATTTTTTTTTCCTTTTTCATGAATATTGTGTCCCACAATAAGCATGGCACATGTTCATTTAATGGATGCATAAACGATAATCTAATAAATTCTAGGAGAGACACATAATTGAAAAAAAAATCGAGGTATAAACACTCAAATAGATAAACAAAAATAGAGACAGCTAATTAAAAAAAAAGTGACAAAGGCACTCAAATATGAAAAATAAAAGTATAGTCACTTGATTAAAAAATTTGTACACGTAGAGGCCCAAAATTTTCTCTTAACTCCATAATATGAACTTTGCTTAAATGGAAGCCACATGGAAATGAATTAAATTAAGGATTAGTAAGGATGAATCATAATGAAATTAAGTCATTTCTCGAGGGACCAATTTGTAACTTTTATGAAATAAATCTAATAGCCAAAATTAAAAATCTACCCGTTACAGTTATCACAAGAGAGGGGGAGAAAGAAAGTTCCACAGCAAGAAATGGTAGAACCGGGAATAAATATTTGAAGCATTTATTTTTTACAAAAAGAAAAAAAAAAGAAAAAAAAAGAGGCAAATTCCTTAAGCACGACGTCAAGCTTGGAGGAAAACACACATATACAAGGCAGCTAGAGATGCCAGCACAAGAACAGCAGAAAAGAAATATAAGAACAATATATAGCAATCGAGTAGCTTGCACTAATCAGCATGGATGATCACTAGCATTACATATAAGATAAAAAAGATGCTTGACGTAATTAATGTGGATACTGATGATAGCGGTTCTCTTATTTAATCACCACCACAGCCATCGCCACAGCAACTGATATTGACCTCGACCGTGTGTATTTTCTCATCCTTCTTTTCTTGATGGTTTTCACCAGCATCAATACTTGCACCGTCCTCGCGTGTTTTCTCGTCCTTCTTTTCTTGATTGTTTTCACCAGCATCGATCCCTTTACGATAACCGGAGGCCGCCCAAACAAAGATACTAATGACAATCAGAATCACTACCGTTATCAGTATTATAGCTACTGCCATAGGCTCCAAACTTACTAGCTAGTTAACTAGGCTTTAAACTTCCAGACGCTAATATTTCTGAATTCTGACGGTTGCAACGTATATATATATATATATGTACCTAAAAACCATAGCATCAAGTTTTTCCAGGTGTCTTCCTACGACGAAACGGGCTTCCTCCCACCTTCCTATCTTGTTTTCATATTGACCCACAGCAACATGAACATTAAAATATCATAGTGCAGTGTGTGTTCTTTGTTTCTTTCTGTTGTACGCTTCTAGTCTGGCCAAAAAGGTCAGGCTCTCCTGAAAACTATATATAGGGCATCATGGTCATATAGAATTGAACCATTCCTAAATTCGATAATGAATCTTCTCTAAGAGATAATTGTTCAATGGAGTCTATTTTATAATAATAATTTACTTGGTTTTCCTTCGAGTAACGTTATTTGCTTAATCTTTTTAGTTGCATTTGATAATGACGGGAAAGAATTTGTAATGTCCATGTGGACAATTAGCTGCCTTTTTTAATGCAAACAACGCGTATTTGCCTATATGATCATCCCAGATGATTATCATATAATTACATGATGTGTTTTGCGTTGGCATATATATATATATAAGATCTTGAATTGATCCGATGCTCTAAGTGTGTCGAAAGATCAAAGCATTAACCCCATTCAATCATTCATAACAAAATATTCGTGTTTACAGAGGATGGTACTGATTGATTTGGGATTGTCACGAAGCGCCCCTCTCCCAGACCTTCACAGGTTCTCATCACCTCCTTAATTAGCAGTTAGGTTCTATGCTTTGACATCTATAGCTAAATCTAATTCTTGCTAATGAACTTATGTATTTATAGCATGATAATTTCCTGGTTTCTTACTGTGATCCAGAAAGGCTTCCCCGAGACTACCTAGTTGTTGTCCGGTTGGCCAGTCGGCAATACGAATACTTTAGTCATTGTAAAGCCAAGGTTTATAATATATATAATTGATCCGTGTAGTTTGTAGACAGAGGTCCAAGTTGAAACCTAAGTTGAGCATAGCCTTCCAAATTAAGTTCCAACTTCTAATAGTGTAATGTCGGATACAATCTTGACAAGGCATTCTTTAATTTCAAAAGTCAAGGAAACTAAAGGGAAGGTACGTGGCTCCTGGGTTTATATATATATATATATATATATATATATATATATATATATATATATATATATATAATAATTTTTTTATTTATTAAAAAAATAACTATTCAGATAATGATCGGCTCGAGAGAACTACAATAAATTTAAAGAAAACTAAAAAAAAATCCAATTATAGTATATAACATCAAAATCTAAGCTTTTATTCATTACATGTTTCCTGTTTATCCAGAAATAAATGCTTTTAGTAATGTGAATGAAGTTAATTTTCATGTATAAAAATCAGGCTCGCTAACTTTTATCTAACAAGACGGAAGATAACTGCATTCTAATCCACTATTTTTACATTAAAAACAACTTGATTACGTACGTGTGAGTCAAATTCCCCAAGCTACTTTTAAAAAAAACAAATCCTGCCAAAACTGTTTCTGCATCTTTCCAGTTGCAAGCATGGACGGATCCAGCATGTGAGCAATGAGTACTGTAAGCGTTAGGTAAATTTCGTTTACGAAATTATGGGAGAAAGAATGAGTGAACTAGTAAAGAGTTACACCACTTTTAACTTCACTTAGATGTTTTTCCTTCCATGGCATCCTTACTATTATGACAATTAACACGAAGGAAAGGCCCTTGCCAAGACTTTGAGAAGTTGGAAAACATAGAATACGTAAGTAATTATTTAATTAAATACGAACAATCAAATATAAAACATAATGCTCATGATTTTAGAATGATTTTTACATTCAAATAATTATTTAAAAAAGTTCTTAAGAAAACATACATGGATTCATAACAAGTCTTTTGCGATATTGAAATCCTAATTGTGATTTGATTACAAAAGTTTTAACTCAAGGATTCATGTGGGTTTAAAAACTTTAAACACCCAAGTTTTTTTGTTTTTTTATATTTGGTTGTTTATTTTTAAAGTTTTATGTTTTGATTCAAAATTTTATTTTTTTTCACATTTAAATTTTTCAGTTTGAGAAAGGAGATAGAGTCAACAAAAATAGAAGAAAAGAGATAAAGTTGTCAATTATCCACATTCTAATAACTTAAAAATTCGGTATAGGTATTAACGGGTCTATTTCAAGTGATTTTAGGTTAAAAGAAAAAAGAAGTAGAAAGTAGTTTCTCTGAATCCAATACGACTCGCGACTTTTCACCCAGTACCTTGGATTACTGGAAAAAAGTGTAGTTTCTTCGCAATTTTGAGGATTAATGATTAATCTACACAGGTCATGGAAGGAACTTGTGCATTGGAGTGTGAGGCCCTGAGTGCGAAGCTTGTGTCCTTGTATGCGAAAAGGGTATCACTGTTTCCATGAAAATCAAATGCTCCATAGTCTAATTAATTCTTAGCGCTACGTCCACATCCATGCACGTAATAATCCAGAAAGAAGAAGCAAGATTTATATTAATTGTTTCCTGGTAATATTTTTGGATGCAGGTGATATATTTTCAGAAGATTGAAAATGTTATACCTGATCATTTAAGGAATATGCAATTTGACTAAGCTAGATATAATCCATGCACGTAATCATATTCCTTAAGCACCAAGTCAAGCTTCTAGGAAAACACACAAGGCAGCTAGAGATGCCCAAGAACAGCAGGAAACAAATACAATAATGATATATAGTAATCGAGTTGCTTGCAGTAATGAGTATGAATGGTCAAACTAGCTTGACATAGAATAAAAAGAATGCTTGATGGAATATGAATACTGATGACAGCGGTTCTCTTACTTAATCACCACCACAACCACCACAGCCACCGCCATCGCCATCGCCATCACCATCACCATCCCCGTCACAACCTCCGCCACAGCAATCGATAGTGATCTCAACCTCGCGTTTTTTCCCATCCTTCTTTTCTTGATCGTTTTCACCAGCATCGACCCCTTCAGGACGATTGCAAGCACAAACACAGACACAAAGGAAAATCAGAATCAATACCACTATCAGTACCATAGCTGCTTCCATAGGCTCCCCAACCTTACTAGCTAGCTGATTACCTAGGCTTTAAACTTTCGAACGCTAATTCATACGGTTGCAACCTAGCTATATATGCACCTAAACTTCATAGCATCAAATTAAATTCTCCTGGTCTCTTCCGACTACCTAATAGGCTTCCTCCCACCTTCCTAACTTGTTTTCCTATTGGTCTGCTGCAACATGAGCATTAAAATATCATAATACAGTGTGTGTTCTTTGTTTCTCTCTGTTGTATCCTTCTAGTCTGGCCAAAAAGGTCAGGCTTTCCTACAAATTATAGGTGATCATGGTCTTAATTAGAATCAAAGCATTCCTAGCTAGTCGATAACGAATATTCTCAGAGATATCTGAAAACCCTATGAGATAATAGTTCAATGCAGTCTATTATATAAGAAGTTTACTTGGTTTTCCTCTGCATAACGTTGTTATTACTTAATCTTCTTGGTTGCATTTGATAATGACAAGAAATTTTTTTGTTATTTTCCTGTGGACAATTAGCTGCTTTTTTTTAATGCATACAACGCGTTCTTGCCTCTATGATCATCCAAATGTAAAATAATTTCAATATGCCAACAAATAATTACAACGGAAAATTAATAGGATGTATACGTACTTCCAACTATGATTGATTAAGTTTGGAAGTAACTATCCATAAATTTTGTGTTTCTTTATTTACTATGGCCTCTATTTCTATAAGTGACGGGTTTATTATGATGAATAAATCTTAGTTTTTTAAATTAAAAACTTGATCTAAAATATCTTTAATTATCATTGATGTTTTTTCAGGATAAACTTGAAATTTTTTGTTATTGGATCACTTTAAAGAATATTTCAGATAAAATTTCTTACAGTTTTTTTATTTTTGTATTATGAGTGAATGAATTGTATTACTCTCAATAATATTTTGAATATTAGTCCCATATAAATTTATTATCCTTATATTAAAGATGAGTAATAATAAACCATTATCCTTAATAATATTTTGGATATTAATTAATTTGTAGATTTTTTATTCTTATATTAAAATTGAATAATATTTTAGGATTTTTTACCATATTTTAAAAATATTAAAAATTTATTTTTAGCAAGAAAATATATTATTCTAGATCAATTCCTTCAAACTACTGCAAATATTTATTTTAATTATCAATAAAATAAAATAAAATTAATAGCCTTAATAATTAGACCATGACATTAATATTGCGATGGCGTAAATTCTAGAAGGCTTCTCACTCTCCCCTTACCTCAACATCTCAGAAAGAAAATCTAGGTGCACTGTTTGTAAAGGATTCCTGCGCATATCCCCGTAGAAAAAGAGGAAGTCAATCAGTTGGATGAACAGCCTTAGCCTCTGCATGCGGTAGTGTTTGTTTTCGCTTCTATTTTTATACTGGTTGTAGAATACAACCCTCCATAATAAAAAAAATTATTTTGTTGTTATGTTTTTTGTTTTTAATAATGGGTCTCACTGCTAAAAATAAAAACAACAGCAAAAACAAACATTAACTTCGTTGTATTTGGAGAAAAACTCAAATGTTTTTTATTTACTAAAATTGTCATTTCAAGATTAAAAAAAATAAACTTTAAAATAAAATTATTTTAAAAAAATCAAAATTTGGATCGACCTGAGCATGGGATATATATACGGTCGCCCCCAGGTGCATTAATCTTGTAACAACAGAATCATATATAGTACTTTATAGCAACAAACTTGTAAACTCACAGCCATGTGATATGAACATGATGAATTAATTATCCATGAAGCTTAATTACCTTGGCCTATAATTTCAACAGTATTGAATCTTTTGTTTTTTAGAGCAACGTACGTACACATGGCCTGAACGTGATGATCCAAAAAGATGAAAAAGGATTTATATTAATTGTTTCTTAATTAATTTCATACTGAAAAACAATAATTTTGGATTCAGGTGATGTATTTTTAGAAGACTAAAAAGTTTATACCTTGATCTTTTGAGGATGCAATTCCATGAAGCATGCGAATTCCTTAAGCACCAAGTCAAGCTTGGAGGAAAACACGCACATATACAAGCCAGCTAGAGATGCCAGCCCAAGAAATTAATGTAAGAACGATATATAGCACTCGAGTAGCTTGCACTAATCAGTATGGATGATTACTAATGATAGCGGTTCTCTTACTTAATCACCATCACTACCACAACAGCCACCGCCATCACCACCTCCGTCACTGCAACCAATAGTGATCTCGACCTCGCGTTTTTTCTCATCCTTCTTTTCTTGATTGTTTTCTCCAGCATCGATCCTTGCACCAGAATTGGCGCGCGCGCGCACAAAGAAGGACACAAATGATAGTCAGAGTCACTGCTACAATCACTATTATAGCTACTTAATTCCATAGGCTCCAAACCTTACTAGCTAGTTAACTTGTCGTGATTTTACAAGTCAACTAATGTTTCAACTTAAAAATTCAAAAAGTGGTAAAATCATGATGAAATCGTGTTAACTCGTTGAAATCAAGTGAAATCATGAAAAATCACAATTCTAAGACCGATTTTACGAGTTTAAATGGAATATATGCACTGCACCAAACAACATTAACCCTAGCCTCTCTTTCTTTGAGCCGTTCCACAACAAACCATCACAAACAACTTCCACCTCCAGCTCCCTCACAGGTGTAACCAGCAGACCTCTCTCTGTTTTTCACTCACCAACGGCGTCCTCTCCAGCCTCCACTGACTTGTACTTTGAAAGCAAGTCAAAGAGCTTTACTATGCTTGAACAGAGAGTGAATTAATTTGGGTCGAATTAAGATTGTTCTGCTCTGCAACCTTTACCCTGGTGAGTGATCTGTTCTGCAACCTTGAAGTTAGTTTTTTTATATAAAAAAAAAGGTGTTAAGCAATAACCATGAGGTTAATTAAATTCCGAGTAGGATGGAGGCGAAGAATGTTTTCTGCTGTTTTCGAAACTTTTATGGACCTCTTCACTTTGAAACAACGTTAGTGGAACGAAATAAGGCTTTGTAAACCTTGTTATGGAGCACATTGTTGCGGCTTCTTAAAAAAGCTTCTTCAGCTGATCAATTCAGCAGGATTAGAATTTTGTTATGTCCTGACTTTCCTCTTTTGGGGTGAATGGGATATTATTCTCTTTGTTCTCATGATGCCTACTTTACCTTGTAATAAGTTCTTCTCTCCACAGATAGAGAGTGTAGTTGTTTTAGAATAAAGAAAAAAAAAACAGAGTTGTTGCAGTAAAGAAAGATAGAAAATGAAAGCAATATATTTTGAAGGTGAAAGCTGAATAGTATTAACGTGTGAAGCATTACAATTTAAAGCTTGATAAATAACAACCCACTAGCATCATGATTCTAAGATTACGCCATGATCACAATCATGAATAACAAAAGAAATAACTGAAAACGAAGAAATAGGAACAGGTTTGAAATATTTCAAACCACTAAACAATATTTATGACTCCAACGACAGCAGTTCTAAGCACGTTTTCTAACACTCCTCCTTGCTTTAGTAACTGCAAACTCCAAGTTTTGTTTTCAGAAATTCAAACTTGCTAACTGGCAGAGGCTTGGTGAAAATGTCTGCAGCTTGATCTTCTGTTTTGCAGTAGACAACAACAATAGCTCCATCCTTTTGTACTTCCCTTAAGAAGAACAACTTAATGTTGAAATGCTTAGTTTTTCCATGAAATACAGGATTATGAGAGATAGCGATAGCAGCTTGGTTGTCAACAAGAATCTCAGTGCTTTCCTTCTACTCCAAGTTAAGATCAATTAAAATTTTCCTCATCCATAAAGCTTGATTGACATCAGTTGTTGCAGCAACAAACTCTACTTCAGTAGTGGATTGAGCTACAGTTTATTGTTTTTTCGAGCACCATGAAAAAACACCAGAACCAAATGTGAAACATTAGCCTGAAGTGCTCCTTAAATCATCAATGGAACCTCCCTAATCACTGTCTGAGAAACCAACTAGCTTGAACTATTTACTCCTCGTGAATTTAATGCCAAAATTACATGTGCCATTGACATATCTAATCACCCTCTTTGCAGCCTTGAGATGCAATTCACTTCCACAGTGCATAAACTGAGACAAGATACTTACAGCATTTAAAATGTCAGGCCGAGCTGTTGTAAGGTACATTAAACAACCAATTAGACTTCTGAAATGTGCCAGATCAATCTTATCTGTTCCATCTTCTTTACAAAGCTTTTCCTTTTGGTTCATAGGAGTGCTCATTTCTTTGCATTCTTCAAGTTTAAACTTCCTCAGAATCTCCTTGGCGTATTTCTTCTGACAGATAAAAACTTCATGTTCATCCTGCACAATTTCCATTCCAAGAAAGAAAGTCATCAAACCGAGATCTGTCATCAAAAACCTCCATCATTTCTTGCTTAAACTTCTCCACAAGACTTGTGTTGTTTCCTGTCACAAACAAATCATCCACATACAGTGAGATGATAAGAATGTTAGCACCATTTTGCTTGACAAGCAGTGTTGATTCAGAGAAGCTTTTAGCAAATCCCAAGTTTTGCAGATGTTCATCAATTCTACTGTACCAAGCTCTTGGAGCTTGCTTCAATCCGTAGAGAGCCTTCTTAAGGAGACAAAATTTATCTTCTTCTCCTTCTTTTACATAGCCTTCTGGTTGCTCTACATAAATCTTCTCCTGCAAAAAACTATTCAAGAACACTAACTTGACATCTAACTGGTATACCTTCCAATTTTCTTGAGCTGCAACGTCAAGTAAGAGCCTGATAGTGTCGAGTCTAGCTACTGGTGCGAAGGTATCTAAGTAATCCACACCGAATTTTTGAGCATATCCTTTAACCACGAGTCTGGCCTTATACTTATTGATTAAGCCATCAGCATTAAGCTTAGTTCTATACACCCACTTGACTCCAATTACTTTTCTGTTTTGGGGTCGATCAACCAACTCCCAAGTTTTGTTCCTTTCAATCATGAACAACTCCTCCTTCATTACAGCAATCCAATTTTGATCCATCTTGGCTTCTTCAAAATCTACAGGTTCACACACAGCAATGTTGCATCTTTGATAAACATCAGAAAGTAATCTTGTGCCTCTGATGGGAGTGTCATCTATCATGACATTCTGTCAGTCTTTTATGTTTTGATCCTCTATGTCCGAACCAAAAAGGCTGATTATTGGTTCTTTTGAGGTTGAATTCATCTTCTTTGCATCATCCCAGTTCCACTCTTCATCTTCATAAAGTGCACATCCCTACTTATAACAATTTTTCCAGTTTGTGGCTGGAAAACTTTATAAGCTTTTGCAACCAAGCTGTAGCCAATAAAGATGCCTGGAAGTGCTCTTTTGTCTAGCTTATCTCTCTTGGTCTGTGGAACAAGAGTGAAGCACAAACAACCAAATATTTTAAGGAAATTCAAAGATGGTTTATAACCATACCATGCCTCAAAGGGTGTTTGATCCTTTAAAGCTTTTGTTAAAAGTCGGTTTTACAGAAAAACAACAATGTTTGCTGCTTCTGCCCAGAACTTCTTTGGTAGATTCTTCTTATGCAACATACATCTTGTCATCTCCAAAATGAATTTGTTCTGTCTCTCACTAAATCTATTTTGTTGTGGAGTGTATGGAGTGGTTAATTGATGTTGAATGTCTACCTCCTCACAAAAATTATTGAATGACTTAGAGGTGTACTCCTTGTCATTGTCTGATCTAAGAATTTGAATTTTACAGCCACTCTCATTTTCAACTCTGGCTTTAAAGTTCCAGAAAACTTGAGTCACCTCTGATTTGTGCTTCAAAAAAAAATCCAATACATACGGGAGAAATCATCAATGAATACAGCATAGTAGAGACTGTCATTTAGAGAAGGTGTTCTTTGTGAGCCTGCAATGTCTGTATGAATCAATTACAGCTTTTTTGTTGCTCTCCATGTTACTTTAGGAAATGGTTTCCTGCTTTGCTTTCCAGACTGACATGCTTTGCAATTTGGAATGTGATCATCAAGTGCTGGAAGATCATTTGCCATCATATTAGATTTCATCTGCAACAGCCCCTTATGATGATAGTGCCCAAGCCTCTTGTGCCAAACATCTGTGATATTTTCTTTGATTGGGAAAGCAGTTTGCTCCTCCTCCAATGGATTTAGAGCAAAGCTTTTTCCTTTCATTTTTAATTTGAAAATATCATGGCCATTTGCATCTTTAATCAAGCAACTTTTGTCTTCGAACACAACTTTATAAACTTTTTTAATTAGTTGTCTAACACTAAACAAGTTTTAATCAATTTCAGGAACATACAACACATCAGAAATGAATTTTGTACCTGAATAAGTTGAAATTGCAACTGTTCCCTTTCCTTCCACAGTTATGTACTCGTCATTTCCAATTCAAACTTTTAACGTGTTTGAGCTCCTTAGTTCTCTGAATAGATCCTTGTCATGTGTCATGTGATTAGTACAACCATTGTTAATAAGCCAACACTCACTTGATTCAATGCCAGAGAAACATGAAGCCACGAACAGTTGATCTTCCTCCTCTTGATCAGCAATTTGTGCCTCTTCACCATGTTGTTGATTTTTGTTAATACAGATAACAACTTCATGCCCCATCTGGTTGCATTTGTTGCACTTGGCGTCTGGTCTTCTCCAGCATTTAAAATGTGGATGAGATTTTCTATTAAAATGCTGGCATGGAGGATAAGATCCCTTTTTGTTTCTAGTATTGCTCCTGTTGTTGTTGGCCTTAAAATCTCCATTTGAACTTTGATGGCTTTTACCCTGATATTTTTTGTAGTTTCTGTTCTCTTTATGCTTGACAAATAAGGCTCCTTCAACATCATCTTCCTGCCTCATAGTTCTTCTTTGCTCTTGTGCTTGTAATGCATTCAACATCTCTAACAAAGTGATTTTTGACATATCCTTAGTGTTTTCTAAGGATGTAATGGTTGCCTCAAATTTTTCAAGAATTGTTACAAGAATTTTCTGGACAATCCTTGATTCTGGTAGAGACGAGCCAAGTAGTCTGACTCGGCTAGCAATGTTAAGCAACCTGTCAGAATACTCTTTGATGGATTTAGTCTTTTTCATCTTCTGCAACTCAAAATCACGTACCAAGTTCAGCACTTGCATCCCTCAGATCATTTCATCTCCTTCATATTCAGTCTTGAGATAATCTCATATCTCCTTTGCTGACTTCAGAGACATGATACGAGTAAAGATGGTGGATGAGACTGCAGCAAACAAACAGGCTGTTGCCTTTAATTTCTTCGTTTTCTTCTCCTTATGCGCTTTGATCTGTGCCATAGTGGGATTGTTAGGAAGTGCTGGGATTTCATAGTCTTCTTCCACTGCTTCCCAAAGATCCAAAGCATCCAAGTATGTCTCCATGCGTACTGCTCAAATCTGGTAGGTGTCTTTATCAAACACTGGCAGAGCAATTGATGAGAAACTGGCTTCGGCTTTTATGACGTATCAAACTCACACACAGGTCCCTTTAAGAAGATAGCTCTGATATCAATTGTAGTTGTTTTAGAATAAAGAAAGAAGAAACAGAGTTACTGCAGTAAAGAAAAATAGAAAATGAGAGCAATATATTTTGAAGGTGAAAGCTGAATAATATTAACGTCTGAAGCATTACAATTTAAAGCTTGATAAATAACAACCCACTAACATCATGGTCCTAAGATTACGCCATGATCACAATCATGGATAACAAAAGAAATAACTGAAAACGAAGAAATAGGAACAGGTTTGAAATATTTCAAACCACTAAACAATGTTTATGACTCCAACAACAGCAGTTCTAAGCACGTTTTCTAACATAGAGAAACATAATCGAGGAGAATGGGATATTATTCTCTTTGTTCTCATGCCTGCTTTACCTTGTAATAAGTTCATCTTCTCTCCATAGATATAGATACAAAAACTAAATAGATGTGATGTTGTTGGGTTTGCAGAAACTGAAGTTCATAAGCATTTAGATAGTATCTCCCACGACTAGATGAATATATGCTAGAATATATGAATAGCCTAGTATATGTTTTTTATGATTCAATAACATAGATTTAGATAATAAAAAAAGATTTGATTACATCAAATCAGGATAATAACTTAAAAATACAATAACAAAAGATCCAACAGTTAATTGGAATCATATTTTTTGAGTTGATTCCACTTTGAAAAATCACTTTATTGTTTACTAGACCATTAGATTTCCTAAAATTAAGTAAATAAGTTGTTATTTGAATTAATTTTGTTATTTTTTCTAGATTATTTTGGATTTATTGTTTTATTTTAGATTCTGTGTTAATTTTTTATATCCCTTTGGAATTTTATTTTGTTTATATGAAGTTTTCTGATTTATTTAAAAAAATTGTAAATTTATAAGGAGGTAAATATTATTAGAATTATTTTTCAGCAACTATTTTGCTCATTAAAATTCTGTCTCTTATATAATTGAATTGTTGTTGTCTTTCTAGCTTCTCTTCCTTCCCTTCCTCATCCAACCAGTGAAGAACAGCCATTAACGTGCAGATAACAAAGAGAAAGTGCCGAGAAGACCCAACCGCCATTGTCCATTACATTACCATCTGGGGAGGAGTAACAGTGTTAAATATTGTTCATATCTTACATTCGAAGCTATCTTAGTTGGTGTGTA
>Ga0325414_1005120_pt1 | contig 13795 bp, 16 predicted proteins | sample PopdelMetagenome_8_FD_206183 | JGI IMG/M metagenome (GOLD analysis project Ga0325414, IMG submission 206183) | Populus deltoides microbial communities from Bellville, Georgia, United States - Leaf-PdKOR-R3 | ecosystem: Host-associated > Plants > Phyllosphere > Phylloplane/Leaf | place: USA...
AATTTATCAAATCAATTCTTGTTTTTATAAATAGGGTTACTGTAAAGCCTTTTATAATCTAAGGAGCATCAACCGTTTTTAATAACTCGATTACAATTCTCACTCAAAGTCTTAATGCCTAATAAAAAGGGGCATTTTTATTCCCTTAATTTTTTTTTTAAAAAATAAATTTGGTTAAATAAACAAAAGACGTATTCAATCTTTCATATCAATATATGACCAAATTTAGAATATTTTCACCGAGGATGTGAAGATACAGAGATGTCATCCAATATACTCATAGTCAAGACTCGGTATTCAACAATAGAATAATTTATACCACTATAAACTAAAATCATTTCTAGCCAAATTTGCCAACAAGATGGGAGGATCTCTTACAATATTCCATCTGTGTTCTTTCTAGATTCGATCTTCCAATAGAATGGTTCGATGTTAAAAATAATGGGACCCCAAATTCTCCATGTTTTGCACCTTCCATTCTGAAAAATTCCACACCACGCACACACTCTCACTATCCCACGTATCCCATCTCACAATACAAAAGGACAAAACCCACCTCACCGAATCAAAAAAAACAGAAACACACTCAAAACAGAAGACAAAACACCCAAAACTGCCATTGATGAAGCTCAAATGAGATACACAGATCAGCCTTTACAAAACTAAGCAAAACCCAACAATGTCATCATCTAAGAAACAAGCCCTTTTCATAGCTAGTCTTATAATCCTCTGGTACTCATCAAACATTGGTGTTTTGCTTCTAAACAAGCTCTTATTATCAAACTATGGCTTTAGATTTCCAATCTTTCTCACAATGTGCCACATGTCAGCTTGCGCTATACTTAGTTACTTATCTATTGTTTTCTTCAAGATTGTGCCTTTGCAAGTTGTTAAATCTAAACCCCAGTTGTTAAAGATTGCAACTTTGAGTGTTGTGTTTTGTGGGTCTGTTGTTGGTGGCAATATTTCTTTGAGGTACTTGCCTGTGTCGTTTAACCAGGCTGTTGGGGCCACTACACCTTTTTTTACCGCTGTTTTTGCTTACTTGATGACTTTCAAGAGGGAAGCTTGGGTTACTTATGGAGCTCTTGTGCCTGTTGTTGTTGGTGTGATTATTGCCAGTGGAGTAAGTTCTATTCTTTGGATCTTCAATTGGTTTTAGAATTATGGACTTTTTTTGGGTTTCAAGGTTGATCTGAAACTTTTTTCTCTTTCTTTTTATTTTGGGTCTTGAGATTGATTTTTGTCTTGTAAGCAATGGCAATTGATAATGATAATGCAGATCTAGGATCTTGTTTATTCGTGTTCGTGTGTGATAATCCATGCTTGTTTTTGTGCTGAGTATATGTTCTGATCCCAGATGTCACATGTGATAAGCAGATCTTTTTCTTTCCCTTTTTTCTTGGGTTAGAAAATGGTGGGTCATAAAGCCAAAGTGCATTTCTTAGAAGTGCAATTACTTTCTGGACTATGTAAGTTTGTAACAGCAAGAATTCTGATTTTCATTGGCACAAATCTGAAGTGTACAATGGTTGCATTGATTGGTGGTTTTCACGTGAATCTCTGTGAGAGCCATCCAGTTTCTGCTGAAGCAATAGGAGATTCAGCTGCTGATGGTTTTATGTATCTAGCTAACCTGCTTACTACCGTATAAAATACTATAATGGTCACCTGCTTGCTATGGTTCGTCAAGGATTCAATTTCTTGTTTATGACCTCGCCTTCTTTGCCTTTCTTGGCTTTTTTTCTTAAGTTATTTCTATTCGCTAGATTGAATGTGACGTTGATTTCTTCTGTTAGCTCCAAATTCCAGTGAAGCTCTAAGCTTTAAAATCTTCTGTTGATGACAGGGTGAGCCAGGTTTTCACATGTTTGGCTTCATTATGTGCATAAGTGCGACTGCTGCAAGGGCATTCAAGTCTGTTCTTCAGGGCATCCTGCTTTCTTCTGAAGGGTAATGCTTCATTTGTCTGGTCATATTCAAGGAATGCCTTTTATTTTATTTTTTCTTTATTCAAGGTGGATGAAAACAAAACGGTAAGCTGTTCCTCTTATAGTATCATCAGTTTATTTTTAATATCTTTATGTTGTTCTTAATCTTCATCATTTGGTCAAGGAGAGATAGATTAGAGAGAGAAGTATTTATCAAAATATTTTGATTGTTTGGTTGCTGGTTGATCTTGAAGCACCTTTTTCTTCTATTTTCCAACTTGGGTCAATGTTGCTAAGTCACACGTACTTATGGCAACCTGACTTGTCCAACTCTTTTGTCTTGCAGAGAAAAGTTGAACTCAATGAATTTGCTTTTGTACATGTCCCCAATTGCTGTTTTGGTATTATTACCTGCAGCACTTGTAATGGAGCCGAATGTATTGGAAGTCACTTTAGAACTTGGAAGGAAACACAAGTATATGTGGCTGCTACTTCTCCTTAATTCAACAATGGCCTACTCAGCTAACTTGACAAACTTCTTGGTTACCAAACATACAAGTCCGCTGACACTCCAGGTTTGGAATTGTTTGGCATTTTCGTACGTTCTTTTTTGTTAATTATTGACATGGATTTCATGGTATATTGCCCATTGCTGGAATAATTTATCGTGAATTTTTTTCGGCAATGATACCGATGTGTAGTCTCTGCCAATCACTGGTAAATTTGTCATCTGCTCTACCTGTCATCTTCAATATTTTGAATTACGCAAACTTGTCAAATTCTTATCAACATATTTGTTTCATAGATTTATTGACATTGCTATATGATTTAATACTCCAGAGAAATTGAAATGGCCTTGTCTCTCCTTGTTAAAATTATCTTCCTGCAGTTTCACTTGGTCATTTTGCCCAGGCTTCTGCATACTCTCTCGTAGTACTAGTAAAATCCTTTTTGCCTTCTATAGTTGAAACAGCATGACCCTTGTCTTGGTTATAATTTTAGAACATTTGCTCGTGTTAGGAAACCAATTTTTGGCTGTCAAGTTTGTAGAAATCAACCACAGAAAAGAAATCAGAGTCATTTGTAATTTGGTCAGTTTGCATTTCTTCTGAACCTTTTGCCTTCTCCTTTGGAATGCTGCAATCAGGTGTTAGGCAATGCAAAGGGTGCTGTGGCTGTTGTTATCTCAATTTTTATCTTCAGGAATCCTGTAACGTTTGTGGGCATCGCCGGATATTCGATGACTGTTCTCGGGGTGGTTGCTTATGGAGAAGCAAAGAGAAGATTTAGATGAGAATTATCTACCACGGTTTCGGAGTATTATTCTGTCTTCACGTAGAGATTAGTGAAGCTGTAAGGGCTACTAAAATTATTTTATTCATAGAGAGAGATGCATTATTGTGTGTATTTATGATGCATGCTTACAAAGCATAGACACCATTATATTCGATTGTGTCCTCATTTGCTTGGGTGGGAAATTGATGCGCGTGTATTTTTTTTGAAAAATAAAAATTTTTTTAGTTAATTTTATTCAAGTTTTTAAATTTTTTATATAATATCAAATAACTTTTTAGCAAGTAAAGATATGAGAAAATTACAAATAAATATTTGAGATCTTGTTTATTAGAGTTTTTATTTATAACAAATCCTTTTATTCTTTACTTTTATTTACGACTTGTATTCCTTATTGTTGAATAATCACGCCCTTCAAAGTTTGTAGAAAAGGATATGACAAACCTGTTATTTTTCGCTCCTCTTTGTGTCAGTAATTGTATTCACCCAGCCTGGTTTTTTCCTCGAGCGATGGAAGAGGAGGAAGAATTGGAAGGCAGGTAGGCATTCCAGGTTGGATCTGTGATGCATGGGACCTCAACCTTCTGTTCTTCCAAGTGACATTTCCTAAGGGATTATGAACTCAAGCAACGATGTTCCATAATTTCCAAGGCAAATGATATCGAAGGAAATAGATATGAAATCAGAAAAGCTGGGAGCACCCAAAAGGAGTTTTTTCAAGTGAATAAGCCGTTAATATATGTTCAAATGATCGACTGTATTTGCAGTAAACGGAGGAAAACAATTCATAAGACCTGTCACTGTCCTACATGTTAAGTAGTCATGGATTTTTTGAGTCAAAAAAAAAATAAGGAAGGAAGAAGAAAAGGAAGGTTCCATTTTAAGCTTGGTCTGGACCAGGGGGGAGAGCATCATAACCATCATGCTGCTTAGGATTCCCTCTTTCAACAGGAATGCACTTTAGGACGACGGCAACGGGCATGCTAACAGCTCCAATTAAAACGCAGAATAGCCACATTTGCCAGCTCAAGGGCACAGTGCTTGCAAGAGTTCCCAGGAACTCGACTATGATTACTTGGAATACGACTGTTATAACCATAACACCTGTGAATATCCAGCTGCTGAACATGCCCCGGAAGACGTTAATCTTCTCTATATCACGACTGTTTATTTCATTAAACACCTGAGAGTGAAACAAAAGTGAATCAACATTGAGTTCGACAATAAATTTGAGGATTCATCATATATCACACAATTTTAGTCCAACCAAGATCCTATGCACTAGGAGTTTTTTTTTTTTTAACATAATGGGCTTGGAGATAAATGCATGAGTGCCCTCAAAGAAAATTAAAAAGAAGAAATATCAGGAGCTACTGTAATATGAAATCACTGACAGATTGACTGCTTAGGAAATGGAAACATTGGCTTCCAGGAACAGAAATGTAAATAAACTCAGCATAACATGGTTTCGCTCTATAACCCCAAAAAAAAGAGTTTGGTTCACTCTCAAAAATAAGCTGCTAGTTTACAGTGGTTTATTGATCATTTTACAGTCAAACAATAAATATATTGAAAAAAAATTGAGCAGGTATAAAATGAAAGTAATTCCAATACGGAGAAAGAAGAATGCACAACGAAACTAGAAGGCTCAATCCAGTAACTCCATACCTGGCAAAACACGAAAGTGTTGAATATCACAGTATTGAGCATAGTGGTAGCATCTGTGCCACTAAGTCCTAAAAGACGCTTCCCATCAAATTGAAGAACTGCAAGGATGACCAGCTGATAGATACTCTGACCAAATATATTCCTCCACATGGTCTTTGTAATGAAGCTTGCACCCCTCCCTACGGGTGCCCTTTTCATCAGCCCATCATTTGGAGGTTCTGTAGCAAGCGCCAATGCCCCAAGTGTGTCCATAATCATGTTAACCCAAAGCAACTGCACAGCAGTCAGGGGAGCAGATCCTGAAAATTGAAGAAAAAAAGGAAAACAACGTAATATTTAGCAGTCATAATGATGTTTAGAAGATGAAAAGGCCTAGAGTCACCAACCACCGCACCTGTGATGCATGCAGAGGCAAAATTAATTACAAGAGCAACAACGTTAACTGTTAGCTGGAATTGCACAAACTTTTGAATGTTTATGTAGACTGCACGACCCCATTTAGCAACATTTAAAATGGTACTAAAATTGTCATCCATTATGATGACATCAGCACTTTCTTTTGCAACCTGCACATGTCATGAAAACATGAAGTGACTGTTTAGCAGAATATCAAATAGCATCGGTGCAATTCCAATTTCAGGGAATGAATGAGAAATGAGAGTTTAATTGTTTGAAAACATCTGACAAACATCTTGACAAACCCCACCCAGTTTTAGTTTGCGCTGAGTGCATGAAGAGCATGTTACCACACAGAACTATGCACCAGCACTGTAAATAGCAGGATACACTTCAAGAACATAATATGATGATATTTTTAACGAACCTAGTTTTCAATCTTAATGGCTCTTGTGCAGAACCAATCAATATACGATAAGGAGATCTCTTATCATGTTTCAACTGCAGATGTCAGAATTAAAGCAGACAAATCTTTTCTCTTAAAAAAATGATGTCAGGATTGCTAACTAGAAGCAATAATGGCTTCAAAATCCGTTGAGATTACAAAAGAGAGGAGTTCAATGTCAAGGAACTAAATTTCTTGAAGAGTAAAGAAGAAAAGGAAGAAAAAGGTAGACACTCGAGACAACTTTACTTAAGTTTGAAAACGAGGCTGGTAAAGTACTCTTCAAGCTGCATGGTTACAAGGAAAACAGATACGCTTAAAGAAAAACAATTATGTTTACACTCTTTCAGACTAATTAAAGGTGATTGGAACTAGTAACCTAGACTAGAATCAACAAATTTGCTTTTACACGATTTTCAGTTTTGCCAAAGGTAGAAAAGAGCTTAACCTCCAACACAGCTCCATGAAACTATGGGGTTACGAAAACATAAAAGAAGACAGGTTAGATGAAAGAGTTGAGTGTTTAGTTGGTTAAATGAGATCTTCTGGTGAAGGCAGATTGAGGGATAAACTTCAATTATGGTTTTCAACAAACGTCGCAAAACAAGTCGAAGTTTTGAACAAAAAATTATTTCACAAATCAGCCCTACCAGAAGCTAATCATGTTTCTTTTTCTTTGACAGAATAAGGACAGCAAACACCAAGCTATAATAGGAAGGAAGAATGAAAATAAAAAATTATCTTTACACTGGTCCATTCCATGTGAAAACTGTGATATTTTTTCTTGGGTTTAAAATCTAAGACTCGTGTTTCAAGAAAATTTAGGATGATACATGTCAGATATACAATGTGCTGCAAAACACAATTGAAAAGGGCAACATTAAAGTTTATTATATAAGCAAAGAATAATGGTAAAGACACCAGCACTTTCACTAACTGATGTGGAAGCCTGTGAGTAAGTAATTGATGTGGAGGCTTGTGAGCAAGCATTGTTATTGCTTGTAAGCAAATATGAAAACAGAAGGAAAATATTGTGTGAATAAGAAAAGTGTGATTGGATAAAAAAACAGAACCAGAAAGAGGGAAGCAGAAGCGGACAATAATAATCATAGCATGAATGAAAATAACTAATAGGAAGTGAAACTAGAAAAAGAAGAAGAATACATTTCTAAACCCGTCAGAATCAGTGATATGACAAAAAAAATTACAGGAAGACAGACCTCTGTTCCTGCTATGCCCATAGAAAGTCCAATGTCAGCCTCATGCAATGCGGGAGCATCATTGGTCCCATCACCAGTTACTGCTACCACCTCTTTGAACATATTCCTCAAATTGGTTACCAAGGTGTGCTTATCCAAAGGCAAAGACCGAGCCATTACCTGTTTCCCAGAAAAGCAACGAACACAGTTATGCATAGTAGAATCGATGTGCCTAAAGTGTTAAATTTTACAATGCAGTCATTCCAAAACCTGAATTTTGGGAATTTTTTCCCTCATCTGCTGAGGATTCATGATACGAAACTCGGGTCCTTCTATGGCCACACCACCCTCAGTAAGTATTCCGCATTCCTTGGCTATAGCTTTGGCTGTATTTATATTATCACCGGTTACCATACGAACAGTTATGCCAGCTGCAAGACAAGTCTGAACAGCATCCTTGACACCAGGACGCAATGGATCCTTGATTCCAACAACTGTTACCAATGTGTAGCCAAAATCAGGGATGCTGCCTTCATAAGCAGGGCCATCTAGATCTTTAAAAGCCAAGCATAGAGTTCTCAGAGCTTCAGAGGCAAAGCCATTTATAACATCTGATATGCTCAATATCTGTTCTTCAGAAAGAGGAACTGATTTTCCACTGTCATCAAGAAACTTGTCACACATTTTTAATACAATTTCTGATGCACCTTTGCAGAAAGCTCGTAGCTCCCCACTAGGAAGTGCCACTAGCACGGACATCTTCTTCCTCACAGAATTGAAAGGCTCAACCTTCATTATCTGAAAATCTTTGCGTTGTGCATCAAAGTCACCGCCCAAAAGCAAGCCAAATTCAAACAGAGCTTTCTCTGTCGGTGTTCCTAAAATCTTGTTCTTTCCATTTTCATCTTTACTTGTTTCACAAGCAGTATTTTGAAATATAACCTGAAACAGGAGGCTTAATACACCTTCAGATATTCCCATCTCTAAAATGCCTTCACTGTGTCTGCTTTTAATAACTTCAGTTTTTCCATGTATCCATATCTTATCAACTACCATACAATTTGTGGTTAACGTCCCTGTCTTATCTGTGCAAATGCAAGTAGCAGAACCCATTGTCTCACAAGCAGAGAGATGCCTGACAAGTGCCTTCTCATTCATTAGTTTCTTCATTGCAAAGGCAAGACTCAAAGTCACTGCCAATGGTAATCCTTCAGGAACAGCAACTACGATTATTGTTACTGCAATAGCAAAGTAGTTAAGAAGTGTCATCGCATCACTTGAAGACCAATCTGTGAACTCATTACGAAGTGCCTTTTCCACCAGAAACCTCACAGTTAACACCAAAAATGTAAGCACAGCAAAAGCCAAACCGATCTTTCCAATAACAGTAGCAACCCCATTCAACTTCACCTGAAGTGGGGTCTCATCTTCTCCACCCTCACTAAGAGTTTCCATCAGCTTTCCCCATTCAGTCCTCATACCAACTGCAGTCACTATCATCTTTCCTGACCCATCCTGCACTTTAGTTCCTGAAAGAAGTAAAGGTTTATTTTCATATACATTCACTGGTTCACTCTCCCCTGATAAGCTTGACTCGTCAATCACCAAGCTGTATCCTGATATGTAAATCCCATCAGCTGGAACTATGTCTCCAATAGATAATTGGACCACATCTCCAACAACCAAGTCATAAATGGAGATCTCTTGTTTTCGTCCATCTCTTGTCACCTGAATAGAAATCTTTTTCTTTTCCCTATCCAGGTCCCTAAATTGTAAGGATTGGTTGTAATCACTTGCAGCAGTAACCATGACTACCAAGAATACACTAAGTATGATTCCCAATCCATCATACATGCCCTTTGGCCACCCTTCAGTAGCAATTCCTACACCTATAGAAACCAAAGCACATATCATAAGGATAATCAATGTCAAGTCTTGCATTGCTTCCCACACAAACATTAAAAAGCTTCGAGGAGGTTTCTCTGTGTAACGGTTGCAGCCATAAATCTTTTGTCTGGTAGATACATCACTAGTGCGAACACCTTCTTCGAATGAGACAGAGACTTTCTCTGCAATCCCATCAACTCCACCATTTTTTTTCAAACCCTTCATACCATGCTCACGAACAATGGATGCAAGTTCATCTGGATCAATTTCAAAACCTGCTTCTTTAACCTCATCTGAAATCCTGTATTCAGATTGACCAGAAGCATTTTCAGCTGCAGCTCCAGCTGTCAAACAAAACCGAAGAGAGAAAAGGGTAAATATTTATTTGATGTAAACAATTTAAGACTCAAATTTAGTCTACATGGAGGTCATAGCTCCAAGCAATATACCATCAAGGAACTGCAGAGCTGCTCTTTTGACATAAAGAGCAATTCGTATCTTTTCCTGATTGAGAGAGATAAAAAAAGTTAGCGATGATCAGCCATTTACAGCTGTAAAAGATAGGGAACTTCACAAATTAAGTGCTACCTCAAACCATCTTGGCAATACTCAATGCAGCAAGCTTTATTTCATGGTTATGATACATGCAATATTTCAAATGAACCCAAAATCCATCTTCTAAATGGGTAATGAACTCCCTTCAAATGAAAGACATGTTCATGTTCTCACCATTTGTGATAAAAAGAAGTTCATAATGTTAACGAGTCTTCATGGAGATAATATCATGTTTGTCAGCTACAACGGTGGTCATTAGATGCTAACTAGATGAAACGATCATAGTTGAAATTAATCCACTCAACTAACTGGTAATTACATCAACACATTCAACTAACTGGCCAGTAAGCAAGAGTTCACACAAGATTATTGAGAAATGCTGGGGAAGGTTTAGAAATAATTAAGTGGATGTAAGCAGAAGGTACAAATTCCTACAATGACACTTATTTCCAATTGCCAAAACTCCTGCCATGTCATTCTTATCTACATGCTAGAAAATTGGCTAGAATCAAACATGTATCCGACGAATTATCCAATGATCATGAAAGGGTAAAAAGAGTAAAGAGCACATTTCATTGACGTTGTTGATGGGGTCAATAGAGTATGTGGAAGTATAATTTAATGGAAAAGGGATGAAGCTATGCATTAAACTAGGATTGCATAACAATCTCATTTAAACCTGCTAAAATTTTTTTTAAAAAAAAGCGAACAATTGACTCTGACATCTCTTTAGATCGGTACATGTTTTACTACTATTTTAGTTTATGACTGCACCCTTGGATGCGTTTTAATAAATTATTATCTACACATTAGGAATAAAAGGATGCTTCTTGTTTTACTGCTACAGGTGAACTCCTTTAAATAAAGACCAGATAAAAAGGAGATCATGCGGTGTTTTATTTTGGAGGCAAGATGATCAGCGGACATTTTATGTGCGCCTTCGTTAAGATAAAACAATGACCATTTTATGAGGGTCTCTCTCTGTCATTTTTCAGAAGGGTTTTACTAAAAGAAGAGTGTGCTTAAAATCGACAGACAACCATTTGATCTACTTTCAGAATTTTAAAGAGCTATTTCATCGTTGATGATGTAGACTAATTACAAACTATAAATTAAAAACTAGTTAATATTTTTATTTCCTATAAAAAATTGTAGTTTTTTCAACGCATTTCTGTAATTTAAAAAATTTAAGTTCAAATAATTTTTTTTAATACATATAATTAAATAAATAGAGAACCATGTATGCTGATTAATAAATAAAAATCAATAACGATACCTAAAAATAAAACTAAAAAAGGTGAAAGACAAATGTAGATCGATATTTTTATTCTCGAAAGACTGGACATTTACCCAGTTATATTTGCTAAATTTGTTTATTAAAATAATTTTTTATTCAAGCAAATAATAATAAAAATAGACACAAATTAAATTGATTGACTAAAATAAAAATGAAAAAATACATCATGCAATGTTACACATTACAAATATTATCTGGAAAAAAAACTTGATTTTCAAAAATAAAATTCATCTATACAAAAGATTTAAAAAAAAAAAACCGTCAGGCCTCTACTTTTTTTTTTTTTTGGCTGCAACTGGGCTGGATGACATGTAGTCCGCCTCAAATTTTTTTGGAAAAAAACAGACAACGCATCGTTTAATTTGCCCAAATTTCAGCCACTATGGTGGCCGAAAAATCAGGGCTTTAGTTTTTTGACCCAAAAACCTATTTTTCAACCCATTTTTGTTTCATAACACCTATAAAACACTTTAAGAATCGTAATAAACCTATCCATGACCTTAAAAAACCGTCTCAAAAAAAAAATCAACCCGAGATCAAATCTGTTTTTCACGAACTTTAAAGGTAAAAAAAACACCTAATATGAACTCCTCTCATCAAATGAAACCATTTGACATAAATGTTGTCTATTTTAGTTGCCTAAATAGGTATCAACAACATGTTTCTCTCTTTACTGCCGAAATCTAACGACCTCTCTCAAACAGGGACTAAAAGATAACAAAAATAAACTTTTTACCAAAATTGAATTTGAAAAATATTGAGATACCAAAATTATATAATTCACGTTATTTTTTAAGTTTGAGGACCAAATGTATTTTTTTTTCTGAAACTTATAGCACATCACCCATGTTTGACACCTTTTTCATTTCAGTCACTCTTCCTTTAATCCCACAATTTCATTAGAAATCAAAATACATTGTTCTTCAACTAGAACTAAATCACCAAAAAAAGGTTTGATGATCAAATTAAAAAAATAAATTATTTTGCACGGTCCATTCAAAGTAATGTGGGAGAGGATAAACAATTCATGCCTACCTTGTGAAAAACCCATAAGTTTTAGATTTATACTTAATAAAGTGATAAAGATTAATAACAGATCATCAACTTCTGCTGCTGCACAAAATGGTGATAATAATTTATCAAAGTTCCTGCAAGCCGTGTCTATATCGTGTTTACAATATTCTATCACAATATAAGGGACGGTGATAATATTTTATCAAAATTCTTGCAAGCCGTGTCTATACCACGTTCACAGTATTCAATCACAGTATAATATAATAGATACTAGATGTAATATCCAGTTTGTGAGCTCAGGACACGACAATCTTAACTGCTAAAATCAGTTTAAAACTATTGAAGACTGGCATTGAATTATTAAAAAGACAGCAAGCAGATTCGAGGCAACAAATGGCAAACAATTTTAAACGAAGACAACATCAAGTGGGGCAAACACTATGAGAGGATTAGATTGAGAAACACATTATTTTACTTCTTTAACAAGCGATTCAAATAAGCCATCGTCATCATGAAAACTTTTAAATAAAAATAGGTGCCCTTTTGGGTTAGATTACATTTATAGAGAAAAGGCTGCAAAGGAAATGTCGAGGAAACTTCGTGCCTTGCCTTTACTTGAATGAAAAAAGTCAACAATTAATGTCTTTGACTGGACCACCAAGAGAAAGGACATAAAGAAAAGGTATTTATAGAGAAAAAAATGTTGCTTTTGTTAGTAAAAGAAAAGATGAAAAGAAAAACCCTAATGGCAATCCGTGTATCCACCGCAAAGTATTCAGCTAGAAAGCAGAACTTTAAGAGTGTTTTTGGAATTGTAATAATGTTTATGATTTAAATATTTTTTTGTTTAAAAAAATATTAAATATATATATTTTTATTTTTATTTTTATTAATATTAATATATTAAAATAATTTAAATATACAAAAAAAAATCAAATTTTCTAAAAACACATTTCTTCAGGATTTCCAAATATATCTTAAAATTTTATTTTGAAGTGTAATTATAGTTGTTTTTTAAATATTTTTTATATTAAAATAATATTTTTTTATTTTTTAAAAATTATAATTAACACATAAAAACAATTCAAAATATATTTAAAAAATTAATTTTTTAAAAAATACGAGTTGGCCAAAGGCTTTTAAATCTCAAGCAATGCACGTCGTCATGTCAAGGACAGATAACAGTCAACGTCGAAGCAGCTCATTGGACAAAAAATTCCAGCTGTACAAGTGGGACCCACTTGCAGTACATTAACAGCCAGTACGAAAATTAAAAGAGCAGCGGTTAAATTCCCGTTTGTTTACATTAACAAAATCTTAGTACTAAACCCTAAGCTCCCTGTTTGTTTCCCGAGAAATTAAAATCAGCTACACTTCCTTTCCTACTGGAAAAGGATAGTTAAAAAAAAAAACGTAAAAAGTTGTAGCTTTTAATAGCTGGAATTCCTTACTGAAAAAGAAATCAAAGTAATTGACTTTTGTTTCACCCAATTTTCTGTTTGGTTACCTAGAAAACAGGAGAAATAACAAAGCACGCATCTTGCATTTCTCAGTCCCTCGAAACAATCACCAGATTTTTAGATCTTAAATCTAAAGAACGGCAAATTGTTACTATTATATTAAAAAAAGATAGAGAGAGAAAAGAGACCTGGATGCTGCTTATTTTGCGTTCGGCTGCGGCTCGCTTAGCCAGATCGGCGACCATACGGAAACGCCGGCGAGGATTTTTGACAATAGTAACAGCTCGTCTCCATTTCCTTAGCGCATCTTCCGATGTATTCTTGGGCTCCACTTCAAAATCCTTCAATAACTTTTCCATTTCTTTCTCCAATTAATTGCCGAACAGCAGCACCGGCGCTATACTACGGGTGCTGCGAGACTGGTGGTGAAAGAAACGCGTTTTATTATGAGACGTTCCGTGACCCAACAACGAGATGACAAGTGAGAAGATTGATATGGTATATTGATATGGATCGATCTAATAACAAATACGATAAAATCTGGCGATGAAAGCACAAACAGTAGAGAGAGTTTGTGGAGACGACGTTCTGGATGCAAGAGGGTAGTCGCGACAGGCAACTCATTATACGGTCTCCTTTGTCGTTAGAAA
>Ga0325414_1005122_pt1 | contig 13792 bp, 13 predicted proteins | sample PopdelMetagenome_8_FD_206183 | JGI IMG/M metagenome (GOLD analysis project Ga0325414, IMG submission 206183) | Populus deltoides microbial communities from Bellville, Georgia, United States - Leaf-PdKOR-R3 | ecosystem: Host-associated > Plants > Phyllosphere > Phylloplane/Leaf | place: USA...
TAGCCAATTGAGCCCTTTAAACCTGCAGAAATTGCTTGATTTTTAGAGTAGTTCATCGATACTTCAAAGAGGAATTTACTTAATCCAAAGTCACCAACGTTGCTTGGCTTAGATAGAATTTGAGAATGTGTGTGTGTGTGCAAGTTGATATAGGAAGACGACTTAATTGCCAGCACAACTGGCTTAACTAACATAACTGCCTAACTAACTCTCTATTATAACTTACTTTCTGTTATGTGTAACTAACTGTAACTAACTTGATATTTACGTAACAGACTCTTCCTTTTTCATCGTTGGTTTATCATCCCCCCGCAAGTGGAAGGGTCTGGGAACGATACACAATAAAGCTTGCATCCAAATGATTTCAGCAGTAGCTAAAATCAGGCCACGATACTCTGATTCGGCACTGCTGCGAGACACTACCTTCTACTTTGTAGAGGACTAAGAGACTAAGTTATCCCCTAGATAAACTAGATATCCACTCGCACTGCGCCGATCATCAGGTTGAGCTCCCCAGTCTGCATCGGTGAAACCTTCGACTGTCAAATGAGTTGAAGGAAGTAGCAGCAATCCATCATGCAACGTGCCTTTGAGATATCGAAGGATTCTTTTGACAGAAAGCCAATGAGTTGTGGTTGGTTGTTGCATGAATTGGCATGCCTTATTAACAGAAAAATCAATGTCAGGTCTGGTAATGGTAAGGTATTGAAGAGCACCTACTATACTGAGATATTGAGTGATCTCTTCCACAGGAGTACCATCAAATTTGGACAAATTTTGCCCAACAGTGCCAGGAGTTTTGGCAGCTTTGGTATTAAGCATTGTCATGCGATGCAGTAAGTCAAGAGGTATACTTAGTTTGGCTTAAATGCATAGATCCTTCATGGTAAGAAACCTCTATTCCCAAAAAATAAGAAAGCCGCCCCAAGTCTCATAAAGCAAAGACAGAATCAAGTCTAGTAATGAGTGAAGAGATATGTTGAGAGGAGCTGCCGATGATAAGAATATCATCCACATATATGAGAACTATTAGAGTTGTTGATGCACCAAAATGAAGGAACATGGAACTGTCAGTCCTAGAGTTGCTGAATCCCCATTGTAAAAGGGCAGAGCTAAGCCGTTGAAACCAAGCTCGTAGAGCTTGTTTCAAACCATATAAGACGTTCTTTAATCTACGAACTTTGGTGGGAAACTGAGGATCCGCATAGCCTGGAGGCTGAGCCATATAAACCTGTTCCTTTAACTCTCCATTTAGAAATGTGTTATGAACATTAAGCTAGTGAACTTCCCATTGAAAACTGATTGCAACAGTTAAGATGATTCGAATAGTGGCAGCCTTAACAACTGGACTAAATGTTTCAAAATAATCAAGGCTAAGAGTTTGATGATACCCTTTAGCCACAAGCCTGGCTTTATACTTGTCGATACTCCCATTTAGCTTGTGCTTCAATTTGTATACCCTCTTATAACCGATGATATTAACAGCAGCAAGCGGGTCAACAAGATCCCAGGTATGGTTTTGATGTAGAGCAACTATTTCTAGATCCATAGCCTGAGTCCAATTTGAATCTTTGAGAGCCTAGCTAAGAGAGTGTGGTTCCGAGATTTTTGTAGCAGATAGGTCAAAAATGGTCTTTTTCTTAGTGATACCATGCATCAATCGTGTGGTCATTCGTGGAGCTAGAGCAGAACAAGTATCATAATCCTCAGGAATTGATATGCAGGTTCAGAATGAAAGACATGAGTGGGGGTAGAAGCACTTGTAGAATGTGTACTGTCACTTGGGAGGGGTAAAACAGGTGTAGAATGTGATGATAAACCAGGCTATGGTGGTGAAGGATTGGTGTTTATAGGTGAAGAGTCAGGGAAAGATAAGATAGCTGTAGTGAGGATCTCTGCTGGGAATCACTGGTAAGGGAAGGTGTAGGGAAACAGAATTTGGTTTCATCAAATACAACATGGGGTATGACATATACATGTCCAGTCAGAGGATTAAGACACAAATATCCTTTGTTCTGGAAGCTATACCCAAGAAAGACACACTGAAGAGATTGGTACTGCAACTTGTGACTGTTATAGGGACGAATGAATGGATAACACAAGCAACCAAACACTTTAAAAGACTTGTACTCAAGCATTTTGTGAAAGAGAGTGTAATAAGGGGAGTTATTGTTTAGTACCTTACTTGGCATTCGGTTGATGAGGAAAGTGGCAGACTGGAATGCATATTGCCAAAACTGTAATGGTAATGAGGCGTGAGATAGTAAAGCCAAACCAGTTTCCACAACATGTCTGTGCTTCCTCTCTACTCTCCCATTCTGAGATGAAGTATAAGGGCAAGAGAACCGATGCAGGATGCCAGATTGTTGAAGAAAGTTCATAAAGGATCGATATTCCCCACCATTGTCAGATTGTAGACATTTTATTTTTGCATCAAACTGATTTTCTACTAGAAGTTTGAACTATTTGAAGATTGGGAGGGCTTGATCCTTGGTTTGTAGAGGATAAAACCATGTATAACATGAATAGTCATCAAGAAAGAGGATGAAGAATTTTGCACTTGACGTAGACTTGACCATGACAGGTCCCTAGATATCATGAATGAGTTCCAAAGGTTTGAAAGCACGGGAAGTTGAAAGATGAGTAGATAACCTATGACTTTTAGCCATTTGACAAGAAAAACAAACAGTGGAGCAAATAACAACTTTATTCCTTTCATAAGAAACATTACAACTTTGCATTACTTGAACTACAATGTCAGTAGCAGCATAGCCTAGTCGGTGATGCCAAAGTTCCACTTTATTATGAACAGGATTGAGTCTATGGGAATGAAAAGTAGAAGGATTATGAACTCTAACTTACGTCACTTTCTTGTTTCTGTGCAGCACTGGAAACTTATAAAGCCCATTCTCAAGTCTGCCTTGCACTAGCACCTTCTTCGTATGCAAGTCCTTCACAACGAAACTATTAGACTGAAACTCAATTAAGGCATTATTGTTTGAGCAGAATTTAGCAACACTGATCAAATTGGCTGAGATAAAAGGAACATTACCTGATCTTGTTCCGAAACAGGTTCTCCAATGGCTACTAGATTGTCTACAGCGCCTTTAACCTTCATGATGTAATCTATCATGGATAGAGATCCTTTCTTCGTGGATTGTAATTCAAGCCTGAGTTGCATAATTCTGGCTTTTGAGGAAGATGAAAAGGTTTTCTCCAAAGCATTCCATGCAGTGTGAGACGTATTGTAGCCAATGATCTGTGCCATGATAGTTGGCGTGAGAGATGAGTATATTCAACTAAGAATTGTGCGATCTTGTCTTCTCCAGGCGACAAATGATGGATTAATTACTCCTGGACTTAACTTCTTCTTTGGACAGATGGTTGTGCCATCTATGAAATCCTCAAATCCATTGGCAAAGACAACATTGTCAATCTAAGACCTCCATAAGACATAATTCGATTGATCAAGTTTCACAGGCAGTGTATGAATGAGCATCTGATGAGTGGGGATGGATGTCATTGTTGTGCTTTGTCTAGAGCCAACTGGACCAGAGGTAGATGAAGATTGATTAAATGCAGAAGCCATGGCTAACAAGAGGAGGCTCTGATACCAAGATAGAATTTGAGAATATTAATCTCTTTTTCTCTGCATTATTAAGAGCAGAGATAACCACACACACACACACATATATATATATACACACGCGCGCGCGCGCAAGCTGTTACAAGAAGACGATTTAACTGCCAGCATAGCTTGCTTAACTAATATAACTGCCTAACTAACTTTCTGTTATAACTATTTTTCTGTTATGTATAACTAACTATAACTAACTTGCTATTTACGTAACAGACTCTTCCTCTTCCATCGTTGGTTTATCAGGCTTTAGATCACAGTGAACGATCGGAGTTTTCACAATGGTGGAGGAGATAATCCAATACAGAAGGAACATCAATGGCTATTTTCAGTCTGAGTAAAGCTCAATTTGTTAGTTCGATATTGCTCCAGTTGTTGGATGTAGCCCCTGGTCTAGATTGCCATCAGACTTGACTCAAAAACAAGAACTTTGAAATCATTACCTTGATGACCAACAGTTGAGCAACCTGTGATGATCCTCAGGAGTTTACGATGCCTTACGCTTCTTAAAGCATTACATTCATGATCAGTGAAACTTTTTGAAGCACCTTGCTGATGAAGGTTCAGAATCTTGATCGCAACATTTCTTCTTTCACCAGAAAGAATTGCTTTGTACACAGAACCAAAGCTGCCAGAACCATTCAAATTCTCAGCAGCGAATCCATCGGTTGATTTTACGAGTTCCGAGACTGACATACCTACTTTCTATTCCTCAGAGACAGGTGCATTGAAATGCCTTGTTAACTTTCTTACCATACAAAAATTAGAAAGAGAACACAATACAACAGTAATGAAAGTTGCTACTATTATTGCTGGGATTACAACCTTGAAAGAAAGGGGTTCTCTGGGTTTTTTCCTGGAGCATCTAGGTAAATGTAATTCTGTATAGCTTATCATTTCCAAATACTGGGATGGCACTTGCATTTGCAAATGTACTTTCTCTTGACACTTCCGTCTCTAAATCATTACAAGAAATTAAGATTGAGATGCTTGAGAGCTAATAACCTGCCGAGAAATTCGGGGATCCTCCCAGTTAAATTATTTTTTGACAGATCCAGTTCTTCTAAAACTCTCGAAGTTTTCAGAGATCCAGGAATTGGTGCTTCAAATTTATTTCCCTCTAAATGCAGGCGTTCTAAACTGAAACAGGTGCCAAGGTACTTGGAATTTCACCTGGCATTTTGTTCCCTCGTACATCCAACTCCACATGATTTTGTAAGCTATTACTTGTAATGGCAGGGGACAAGTCAAGGAATAATTAGACATTATCAAAGAAATTCAGACAGATGAAAGACCAAGGTTGTGACGTAGCTCAAGTAAACAATAGCATTTTTTTAAGTCAAAACTCTTGAAAAAAAAACATAATTACATAACTACGAGGAAATATTTAAAATATTTATTTTTTATTTATCTTAATTTTACTAGCTAAATAATTATTACAATCCTTTATATAGATAATTTTTTAGAAAATTACATTAATACTAAATAAAAAAAATAGAAAAATTATTCCTTTCAAATAAAAAAAACTAGAAAATCGTAATAGTATTAAATAGAAAAATAAAATGGGAAAAAAAACTAAAATTACTAAACTTAAAAAAATAAAATATTCTAAAAAAAATCTTGCAGTAGTCTTAAGGAACTAGTCATTGAATTTAAAACTTAGTCACAAACTCTTCTCCATGACGAAACATTATTTTATATATGAGTTATTTTATCATGAATCTCTAATACTTTTGTTAAGCCACCCTAGCTCTAACATCCTAATTTTACAAATCATCCTATCGTATTAATATCTTTGTGCAGTTCGTCTAGTTAGCCAAAGAACTAGGAAAACTCAAGTCATCAACATCCCCATTTCCCAGGTTGTTTTGATCAAAATTGAGTCTAACTAAACTGTTTAACCATCCTAGATTCCTTGGAATAGTTACAGTGAGACCATTTTGAGCAAAATCGAGAACCTGAAGTCCAGAAGCATTAGATATTGATACAGGTACGAGTCCTGTAAAACTTTTAACACCACCAGCAAATATTTCCACGCCACGAAGTCAAACCTACAACTGGTGGTAACTGCCCATGCAGCTGGTTTGAGTAACAGAGAACTAGTATATTGAAGAAATATTATAAATTGAAGATGGAATCATACCAGACAAATAATTTTCATAAACCTGAAAATAACCCAATCCTCTTATATTAGACATGCTTCCTCGTGAATTATTCAGGGGAAGTGACAAAGCAAACATAGAAGAAAAATTCCCTATCCAAGGTGGTGTTAACAGTAGGTAAAATATTAACTTCCTATTCTATTTCTCTTGGTTTACTGAGCATCTACATAACTAGTTTGTACATAGAAAGATAAATCTCTACAATTACTCCACTTTATCTTGTTAATTCTCGCCAACATTCTCCCTCAAATTGCTGCATAGATATCTTTGATACCCAGCTTGTCGAGTGAGTTGTGAAATACTTTACTGGAAACAATCTTTGTTAATATGTCTGCCAACCAGTCATTAGACTTAACAAATAGGTTCTAGCGTATTTGTTAATATGTACTGGACTATCCCACAGCATTTTGTTTCTAGCTCCTTCAAGTAACTTAATTACCTCCCACAAAGGTAAAATAATCAAACATGGATACTTGTCAGTAACACTTCCTACTCAATCTGTATTTGTATAGCCACTAATGTCCAGAAGATCATTCTTTGAGAACACGAGCACTTTTCTAGGAGCAGATTTCAAGTAATGAAATCTGTGAGATAAGAGATAACTAAGGTTCGGCATTTACCAAAGCAACATTCCTTGAACCATCATTGAAACCTGTCTCATGCTATTTTCGAGCCTTGAGTTCGTCCCACCATCTTGGATACCCATGTAATTTAAAACAAGTCTCATGGGCATGTTTTAAATTACCACAGTATGGCCAGCGTCCTCCTCCTGTTTGTAACTTTGACTTTAAAGATTGATTTGGCTTTCCACCATTTATAGTTTACAAAGTATCTACATATATAGTTTGTACGAATAGCTAATTTAGAAAGTAATCCTTAGCTATCAATTAGTTGATTGCTCTAATTTACGTCGACCCGTAAATTGTGAAGTTTACAAACACAGCAAAATAAATCTCTACAATTACCCCACTTTATTTTGCCAACTAACGCTAAGTGGAAGGCTTCCTGTAAAGCTATTACCTCCAAAACCTAGGATAACCAACTTTTTCAGTGAGCTGACCGAGCACTCTAATTTCTGTACAATATGTGAGATTAGTTGGAATCTTTCCTCCTAAGTAATTGAAGGTCAAGATGATATGCTGCAAGGGAAAGAGACGACCACCCCGTTAACATTTTTCAGGAAGTTCACCCACCAAGGCTGTTTGTTTTACAGGTTAATTCCTGTAAGATTTCATATAGAAGGCGGTTTAATTAGAGCCTACTAAACTTTAAGACTCGAGGTTCAAAGTTACCACAATTCCATTAGATGGACAGCATGAAACACCAACCCAATTACAGAAATTGATTGAATCATTCCATGAACTCATGATTTTGTGTGGATCTTGAATTAGTTTTGCATGAGGCGAACTCGGATTGCGATCCCATTAGCAGAAACATCATCATTGAAGGAAAGACAACACCTCAAACTGCAGTTTGTATGATAAGCATTTCATCTGAGCTAGCACTAGGCCAATATCATTCTCCATTTGAGATGAAATAACAAAATTTAGCATTAGAAGGAAAGCCTGATTCATAAAGAAGTCTCATTCCAACAATCTCAATCAAACGACCTACAGGATGCCAATGATCCCACCAAGGAAAAGCATTCCGTCCATTCCCAGTCCTATGCACCAGATGATCCCTTGCAATGCTTCTTAATTTTAAGATTGTCCTCCAGTTCCAGCTGCAATCATTTGAGATATTCGTACTCCAAATACTTTTATTCTTCAACAAAAAGACATGACACTAGCAAACATAATGACCCTGGTTTTAAAAGCAAGCTTCAGATATTTTGGTAAAATGAAACTGGAGGATATATACTTAATCTACTTGACTATGATCTAATACTGAAGGCAAGCACACACATGGCCAACACATGCTTGTGTTTGAAGAAAACACAAGTTAAAAATATGCAACGGGTCAACTCAGTTTAAAAGCACGGGCAAATAACAGAAGAAAGAAATTCATTTGACCTGCTTTTGCTGTAGGAAGAATTAGTCCTCTTTTCTCTAGTCTTATAAAGCAATCCCTTAAAATGGTACAACAACACTTTTTCCTGCAGTATATACATTAATCATTAGGATATACAATTCAATTTCTAGGCAGACATGAATATGATTTAGGGCAAAATAAAGAACAGCATTGAATACCATAAATACTTAATAGCATATATATCAGTAATGATAAAGAAAGAATTCATAATTCACAGTGAGTCGCACTATTCATTTCAAATAATCAGTAACTCTGACCTGTTCACCATTTCATGGGGTTTCAGCGTAGAAATTCGGCTTGCTTAAGTTCTCTTAGTAGGTTCTTCCTAAGGTAATGGATGGTGCTTAATGCATATGTTGCATGGTATAACCTATCAAATTTCTGTACTAGGAATCTCCCTTAAATGGTGGAAATGAATTGAAAAAGCAGTTTCTAATCTTATGGAGGATTAAGGGCCAGCTTATCAGAATCGTTACACCAAGAGGTCATATTGTAGTAATATTTACATGCTAGCAAACTATGAAAGGAAAACAGCAAGAAGAGAATTCACCATGATGACCTAATGAAAAAATCACTTATACCATTATATCTGAGGACCAGGGAGTAACACAAGAATGATTTCTTGTTTTCTGAGCTTGCAATTAACTAATTATTAACATCAAATGACACCAGGAGTTCCCCCAAACACTTCAGTGGGAAAGATAATATTCTTTCGGTCTGAAGGGTCCCAGTGAAGTGCTCAAGGGAACTCTAGGGGACACTTGATCTATGCACCATTGCACCTATACCAAATTACTAATCCTCTTGTTTTTTATATTATCAGTGATGGTCACCAACTTAAATAGGAACTGTTTCGTACAGCAGCTAGTAGTACATAGTGAATCTAGACGCAACAATAGGCTGAGTAGATGGGAGATTGTGATAAAGAGAATAATTCAACTCTTTCGTGTTCTATGATGATAGACATCCAGCCTTTCCTTTTCAGATCTTCGAGGTAGATCTTATTAAGATTCTAGGAGAATATACAATATTTATACATTACACTAAAATTTGATCACAACAGAGGTCCCTATCCTTTCGGCTCCAATTTGATAAGCATCCCTTTCAAGTATTTCTAATCGTTGAAACTCTTATACTTCAAAAAGAAAACAAGAGATATGCTACACGGAAAAAAGAGAGAAGAAGAACAGCTTGTGACCAGCTTTAAAATCTAGAAATCTTATGTTTCTCTTGAAAGTGCAATTTGAGCTCAATTTGGCTTCTTCTTCTTCTTCTTCTTCTTCTTATTATGGAAATGAAGACTACGTAAATGCTTTTTTCTTTTTTTATTTGAGAAACTAAAAATCAAAGACATTATATTATAGAAAAAAACTATTCTGATGGTGAATTTACTATGCCTCTCTCACAGTTCGAGGACGGCTACATCGTGTTTCTTGTTCTACATTCATTGCTTAGAATTAATTTCAGTTCAGTCTTTGTTTATTGTTAATGTTTATTTTTAACATTTATTAACATATATGGTGATTGATTAATTTTACTGACATGCCGACCAAGCTTATGATGCGTGTTCCAAATTTTTCATCGTCGGCAAAGAATTTCACGTCGCCTACATTTTTTTTTTCCGGTTGAATCGAGTTTTAATTTAGTCTAGCGTGGCGTGGACACCTAAACTAGTATTTGCGTATTCATTGATGGCTCAAACCAAATCTTTTTATACTAATTGAAACTTCATAACCATATATATGAAATAAACAGGCAAGAAAAATTGAAGGAAAGCTTTGTCATTGCTTAAATGCAAAACAATATATTAATGGAACCTAAACGAAGCAAATAAAAATTAGCATGCAGTTGACAGCATTTATACTTTTAACTGCAGTCATGTCGTTTATGTAGTTAAGAAAGAATGTAGAAACTCCCTATATTCTAAGTTGGTTGCCTATATATTAGCGGTTCCTTTGTATGAAAATGAAGCCTCTAGCAAGGATAACATGCACGTTGCTGTTTTTGCGTTGATATTCCAGTACCCCAAGCAAAGCATATAGCTAGCATGAATCTAGACAGAACTGTGGGCAACAGGGAAGGTATAGAATAATTTCCTCTTCATTTTGGTCCCTGTCCATAATCCAACCTTTAATTTCATTTTCAGCAGAATTTCCTGACAACAAATAAAGCTGAAAAGATAATACCAGAGTACGTATAAGAGCGTGCAAGAAATTTATGGCCACTCATCCACACCATAAACAGCTTAATTTTATCCGGTCTAGATTCTGACCAGGTTCAATTCTATCATGTCTTCGGTAGTTTGGTCCCCTACTTGCTCACAATAGATCAAGAAACCTTTACCATATCAGAGCTAGGCAGATATTGTGTAACAAAGAAACAAAGATCTTGCTGTCCCTAAGAGTTTCCGCGACCTCTTTTCATTATGCCTATTCCTAAGGGTAGCTGTAATCCTACCCTAACCCTACTGGAGTGTTTAGGGGATCTCTGGATGCCAATTTGACACTAGTTAAGATAATTCTTCAACTTGTTTTGCATGTCAATTAATTTGTCGCATTTGTTCTTTCGATCCAATATTTTACCTTCATTTCATTGTTTCCATGGAAATAAATATAAACCATGAATGTATATATCCCTCAATAAATTTCCTATTACAGCCCCACACATGCCAGCATAACTATTTCCTACATACGAAAACAAAAACATGAGGGCACTCTGCATGAATTATTCCTAGAAAATTAGAAAAAAGCAATTAATTAAAACTCCGACGGACAATATTCCATTATTGTTTGCATATGAATATTGCAACGAAATAATAATAATAATAATAAATTATCGGCAATTCTATTAGCCTTTTTTGTTTATCGAATTGCCATGAAAATTCTCATCAACAATTTTAAAATGAAATAAAATCCAACAATCCTCTCTTCCTTCTAGTTTCTTCTTCTTCTTCGATTCAAACCCTAACTTTAAATATTTTATCACTGTTCACCGATCAAAATTATAATAGAAAATCATTCATAATTTCTGATAAAATTAAAAAAATATAAAAAAATTATGTTGATAATTTCATTGGCCTTTCTAACTTATTAAATTGCCAATGAAAATTTTCATTGGCAATTTTAAACGAAATTAAAATTTGACAATCTTTTTTCTTTCGCCACCCCTCAATTTCTTCTTTTTCTTCTTCTTTTTCTAGTTTCCAACAGCCTCTCTCTAAAATTCAGCCACCAAACCCACTGGTGTCGATGCATTCTCCTTTCTTTAGTTTCATTTATTATCAAGCTTCACTCCACCAAGTGAAAAAACTCACCTATTTTTTTTAACATTCATTTATATTTAAAGTTAATTTATTGTAGAATTTATAATTTTCATGTATAGTTAAGTGTTTTACTTGTTTTATAATATAATTTTGTTAATTATATTAATGTATAATGTGTATTTTAGAGTTTGTTTGAGATTTGGGGGAAATGAATTTAATTTATCACTTGATAAAATTGAGTGTGATTTTGTAACTTAAATGTGTTAGAGTCAAAGAAATGATGGGTGGTTTAATGAGTACCAACTATTAATTTTTTTGTCAATTTTATGGTTAAGTTGGAAACTTTAGGGAAATTGATACTGTATGGAATTGATAATAATTAAAAATTATTAATTTAGGTTGAATAAGCTGTTTGAATTGAAAAAATAATGGATAATTAGTTGGGACTCAATTACTTTTAGTCAATTATAGATTTGTTGAAAATTTAGAGAAATTTCATTAATATGTAATTGATAAAAAAAAATAGGGTATGGGTTGATGTTATTATTTATTGATAATAGTATGATATGTACATTTATAATATTTATGATAGGTATAGCAATGATGATAGTAATAGTTATGATGATAATATTTATAATGATAGTTATAATAATAATATTAATAGTAATTAGTTAAGCGATGTGTACACTTTAGGACATTGTATTGTAATTGATATACATAACATATAGTATTTTGCCTGAGAATACAAGAATATTGTAAATTAAAGACAGCATATTTTAATCACCATGTTTTAAGGTACATAAAATTGTGGCACATGGTGTTTTTTAAATCAAATTTTTATTTGAAATATATTAAAATAATTATATATATATATAATTATTTTTAATAACAACACATCAAAACTATATAAAAAACATTAAAAATATATTAATATAATATTTTTTAAACCAAAACTATTTTAAAAAAGTACCTGCAAATAGAAGCAGTGCCAGACATGAGTTACTAGCTTGGGTAAAATAAAAGTCTTTGAGCCCATGTTACTGGCGGCTTCTTTTCAATTTAAGGAATTCAACTCAATCTTTTTCTTTCCTTTTTTTGCTATAAATTACATATTTAATATCATCCAATAATTAATTAGAGTAATAAGTAACTATAAATCTAGTTTCATTCTTGATTAGATGTTTTAATTAAATGAATATTCATATACTATATATTTCTTTTAATCTTTATAGAATTCATTTACCACATATACTTAATTAAGCTATTTGACTTAATTAAAAAAAACTATGATAGGATATTTATTTCAATTATGAATTGCAAAAGGAAAATGATCATGTGTGTGTATATATATTATCATAATTCAATTGTAATTACATTATTTATTATAATTACCAATCAAAATAATTTATTGTTGCCTATGGGCATTAAAAAGTTTAAGGGTTTTACAAGGCAAGAATTTTCCATTTTATACAAATTCATTGATAATAAAACTTATTCCATAAAGAAAATAAAAACAAATACGCAAGTAATCCTTCCCGTCCCATTATATATATATATATATATATATATATACTAGTTATATACCCCGCGCGATGCCGCGGGTCAATTATTTTTTATATTTCAAAAAAAGCTAAGATCTAAAAATGTTAGGTTTTTTTGCAAAGTTATACGTAAGAGTCTTAGATTTGGTTGCAACGCCTGATCCAAGAGTAATATTTATAATATTAATAATAACATTAAACTTGGGTTAACCCTTAGCATAAAAGTGTCTGGACTGCAATACCAGACCCAATAGCATTGGACGTGGGTCTGACTGTAAGGTCGTGTCATAAAAGTGTGATAATTAAATAGATTAGTTAAAAAGAAAAAAACAAAGAAAAAAACCAACAGGAAGAAAAAAAACTAATGAATAAAAAGAAAAAAATATATGAATTTAACCCGTCATACCTTGAATTTGCATCGTGAAAGTTTGATAATTAAAAATGAAAAAACAAATTAATGGGTTAACCCAGAATTAACTGAACTAACTCGTTAAACCAGGTTAACCTGTCAAACCCGGAATCCGTGTCATAAAAGTTTGATAATTAAATAGAAAAAAAATTTAACATCAACAATTTAAATTAAACGAAAAAAATTAATTTAAAAGAAAAAAAAAATTCAGGTTAACTCGTCAAACCAAGTTAACCCGTTAAACCCCGGATCCGTGTCATGAATGTCTGACAACTAAATAAAAAAAAGTGAACATTAACAAACTGAACTAAATGAAAAAAATTAATTAAAAAGAAAAAATCAAAAAACAAATCCGGGTTAACTCGTCAAATCATGTTAACCTGTTAAACCCAGGATTTGTGTCATGAAAGTCTAATAACTAAATAAAAAAATTTAACATTAACAAACTAAATTAAACAAAAAAATTTATGAAAATAAAAATAAATAAAAAAATTGATGGGTCAACCCATAATTAACTGGGTTCTCCCGTGAAACCAGGTTAACCCGTGAAACTCGGGATATATGTCATGAAAATCTAATAACTAAATAGAAAGAAATTTAACATTAACAACTAAACTAAACTAAAAAAAATTAATTAAAAAGAATAAAAAGCAAAAAATATATATTTTAGGTTAACGTGTCAAATCAGGTTAACCCGTTAAATCCAGAAAATGTGTCATGAAAGTCTGATAACTAAATAAAAAAATTTAA
>Ga0325414_1005125_pt1 | contig 13786 bp, 6 predicted proteins | sample PopdelMetagenome_8_FD_206183 | JGI IMG/M metagenome (GOLD analysis project Ga0325414, IMG submission 206183) | Populus deltoides microbial communities from Bellville, Georgia, United States - Leaf-PdKOR-R3 | ecosystem: Host-associated > Plants > Phyllosphere > Phylloplane/Leaf | place: USA...
TATGGGAAGACACGAGAGGACATCAACAGTTGTATATGTTTGGTCAGGACTTATTGCAATATCCATCTGCCTCCTTTGGGTGGTAACCAACTGTACTAACAATAGGAATTGCAATTCCAATGATATATATATTTTTTTATCAAAACAGGGTATCCCAGGCGCTGGTCCAAACTAATCCCTCTGCCTGGGTGGCAAGATCTCCCCAAGCATCCTTCTGCAGACGAAAAAGAGGGTCGAACCCCCAACCTTGTAAGCGACGAGAGCATGCCTACCGCTCCGCCAGGACCTCTTGGTTCCAATGATATATTGAAGCAACTGAACTAGCTCTAAACCTCTCAATCACAGGCTTGCATAGTTGCATTCTCCATCTGTAATATAAGTTTGGTGAATTTTGCGTGCAGTAGTAATTTATCACTGGAAATAAAACAGGATCTAATTCAATGCATAGTTCCATTATAAAGTTTTGATGGCGCAAAATTTCTTCGACCGGAATTATGACTCTCTGCTAATCCTTTTGCTCTGATATTCGAATTTTTCTTACTAGTTTTTATGGCCAAATAACATCTTTGGACTAGTTTTTTGCATGCTAAGACACAGCTCCAATTTAGATTGGATGTATCGTTTTGTCCATTTTCTGCCGTGTAAGCCTAAATGTGAACAACATGTTCACGCCTGTAAACTATTTATCCATCAACCATGGCTGACAAATCCCATTTACCTCTCAGATGATATGGCATTATATTAGCTTAGACTATAAGACCCAAAGTTTCCAGGCCTAGTGTGTGGCTTGTTGCTGGATACAATGTTCTTGTGTTGTATTATTGGCTGATTTATCCGTAAGGTTCGTTGCATTCACATGCCATGTCCGGGAATTTTCGCCAGCCAGCTCATCTAGATTTCTGCAATACATTCAGAAAGAAGATTTCTGTCCACAAGCACTGAATCCCCAGACTTGTAAAGATCTACAAGCTTACATTTGTTAGTGGACATTATCAATTTATCCCCGAAGCAAAAGCACCTTAATCAGAAAAATATTTATTTACCCCAATAAAGCATGGCAACCTGAGAAACCTTTTCTGGTTTCTCAAACTGGCATTACAGATGTTAGTTACAAATTCTATTTATACAGACTCGAACACCATCTAGCCTTTCCAAAAAACCATCCATTGCCAAACTGCCTAGAATCCCAGAAAGTTCTCAATTGGCATGGCTGTTACTGCCTTGTACATTGTAGGAATTTATCAATATGCATTTACGTAGTCAAATAGACACCATTAAGTATTATCCAAGTTGATCAAGGAGTGGCGACATTCTCCTTGGCAAGTGGAGCAATCTCCTCTCCTTCGATTCCAGCTTTGCTGCCGGTAACATTTAGGTTTAACAGAATCTTCTCCCAGAGTCTGGCTGGTCCCTGCATATATCAAACCGAAATTCATTTTTTCATTATTTTGATCCCAGGAACTAAAAACGATTACTGTTGCAGGTGAGTGAGGCTCTTGTATTCTTATCAGTCACTAACCTTCCATGAAAGATCTTGGGACATGCAATTCTTGATCATTTCTTGGAAGGCAGCAGTGCCGTAGACTGCAAGAGCTCTTCCGGCAGTCTTAACAATTGCAGCCACATCTGCTTGATCAACTACATCACACTGCAAAATATCTTGTTTTAGAATCAAGGATAGAGGAAACGAATAAATCAAACAGAGTAATTGCCACTGTGCTTTTACCTCAACATTGAAGGCTCCCATATGGAATCCTGTGTAACCTTCTTTGACAGTGTCAACAAGTCCACCAGTGGAGGAAACAATGCATACCTGCAGCAAAGTTATCAGTTATTTGCAGTCATATTTCACGAATACAAGTAGCTAGAAGTTTCCAAGTCATGCTAAAATTGTGGAGTGAATCAAGACAGTAGCTCCATAAAGAGAAAGGGAATTACTGTTCCGTATCGCATAGCATGCAACTGAATGAGACCACAAGGTTCAAATCTACTGGGGATCATCATAAAGTCAGCACCAGCAATGATCATATGGGCCAGGGGGACATTGAACTTTGCCACTCCTCTGACCTTATCAGGATACTTTTTCTCAAGCTCGGCAATCTGTTTTTCCATGTATTTTTTGCCAGTACCCTGAAGGAAACAACAGATCTCATCATTAAACATTGTAGACAATCACAGCATCATAAATTAGGAGAAAAGGATGTTGAAGTTTACACTTACAAGGACTATTATCTGCACATTGTTTTTAACCAGCATTGGAATGGCAGCAGCAAGAATATCTGAACCTTTTTGCTCTTCCAGTCTACCAATAAAGCCTATTACAGGAATATCTCTGTCAACAGGCAATCCAACTTCTGCTTGAAGTTCTTCCTTCAATAATGGCTTTGCAGATAAGACCTGAACAAGAAGATCCCGAAAATCACCCACTTTATCTTTCAGATTTGCATTCTTTGGTACTAAAACATAATATAAAGCACTTACAGTTGTGATCTCATATTTGGTGCTTAGGTATTTATCTGTTGCAGGATTCCATTCTTGAACATCCATACCATTTACTATCCCAGTAATGCCAGTTGTACGGAGGTAGTTATCCAATTCCACACCCTTTTCAACTCCAGAAACAAGTTCCTGGGCATAGTAAGGGCTTACAGTTAAAACTCTGTGTGCTTCCAATATACCAGCCTTCAACCAATTGATTTTCCTTCCCTTCACAGGCTTGTTATACCTGCCAACATAAAATCCTTCAGTATTTGGAAAGGGGAGAGACACACAAAACCTGTATAAAACTACATTTCAATTCATCTAAAAGCATCAACTGCTAAAAATCCTCACCCATCCATGAAGTCAAAAGAGCTCTTGTACTCGTCTGGCAAATTTAGGAGTGGGAAATCTGAGAAGGAAAATCTGCCCTGATAAGCAATGTTATGGATGCATAAGGCAACCTGTCATGATTGAATTGACAACAAGTCAGCTACTGTGCAGTCGGACATCCAAGCCAAGCAGAACTCCAAATGTCTTAATTCAATGGCCATACCTTTGCAGTCATGTAAATTCCCCTGGATTGGTACATTGATTTCAAGTAGCATGGGAGGAGACCTGTGTGCCAATCATTGGCAACAAAGACAACATCCTCTCCTGCATTATGTGAGAAAAGAACATGCATTGGAGAAATTTCTTCATAGGAAAATGAACTCTCACAACTTCGTAAAGAGGTACAAACCATATGGTCCAGAGAAATGTTTGCTGCTGTTCAAGCTCAGAACCCTAGGTGCTTCAAGAGCAGCCTGAAAAACAATCAAACGAATTCATTTGCGATATACTTGCCTATCCACTAAAACAAAAATTATCACAATAATGATGCTGATCAACTACCATTACTAGATGGAAACTACCATGAATTTTGTTCAGCAATTCATTTTAACTCGTTGTTAATAACTTTATAGCATGGGGAAACTTGCACATAGTCAGGTCTACTTGGGTGAAAGTTTGTACTAGAAAACACATGCTTTGATTATGTCTACACATTATCCAGCTTCTACACAGCTTAACAAGATGAATTATGAAAGATATGGTGCTAGTTTATATTTATAATGCAAGTTATGAAACATTTTAACCATGCGGCATATGAACTAGAGGATTTAGACGACAAACAAATTCTGCTTTCACCATTTTCTAAATTTCTGATACTTTCTCAAGATGCAACGATTTCAAGTTACAGTAAGGCACATGAAATGAAAAAGGAACGGAAAATTACCAGGCAGAACAAGCTGAACCGCAGTTGATTATCCTGGAAATCCTCTCCAGCTGCAGGACCATAGATTTTGGATCCAGTTTTGCCCCAAACCTTAAACATCCAGTTAATTTAGAATCCGAAACAGCAAACAAGAGAAAAGACAACCAAATATCTGAATTTACAAGAACTACAGCCTTTAGACACAAGAATCAGCAATCAGCAGAAATTGAAACCTTCTCTAGGAACATGGGATGATCCACAAACACGCGATCAACTCCACGCTTGTAGCAGTGGAAGTACCGAACAGTTTCAACTGTGTCTCCAACTAGAATCTGCCCATAAGAAGCTCATCATTTTAGTAAACAACCTAAAAAATTACCATCTTCACAGGCAAGGAGACAAAGCACAGACAGAAAGTAAAGATGAGCCCTCTTAAACACAGAAAAACTATGACAAATTACCTGCGCCACTTCACAAGTGTCCCAAGCATCTTTGTACTGGTCAAATCGTGGAGAGATTGTCATAACCCGGTGGCCTCTTGCCTGCACAACAAACCACAGTAAAATTGATCAAACACAAGCCGTGCCTGACATTTTTCAAAGATGAAACTAAGTATCAGAAACCCTCTACTCACAGCCATTGCTGGGGGAAGTCCACCAAGAACATCACCAAGACCACCAGTTTTGCTCCAAGGAGCTACCTCAGTGGCAACAAAGACCACAGTCATTCCTCCTTGTAGACAAACAATTTTTCCAGAAGTGTCATTCCCAGTAGCATAGGCCTTTTTGACAGACTTCCTTGCAAATGCTTGAGTCTTAAATTGCAGCTTGTCCACCATGTTCAGTGACCTTAAACCACTGTGAGTCATGCTTTGGCTCCTTAACCCAATTTGACCAAAATTTTCCGTTGTTTCTGATCCATGGCTGCTCACATATGAGTTCCTTGGCGCAAAGTGTGAAGCAGTCAGGCTTGCCATGGTTCTCTCTTGCTCTGCAAATCCAAACCGAAAAACAAAAACCAAATTCCTGTCAAATTCTTTAAACACTCCAAGTTGATCATCCCAAAAGGGAAAACAATTCTGGGGTGCTTGAAAAAAAAGCTACAAATTGATCAAGCTAAGAAATTTAAACCTGAAAGAATTACAAAGAAGTAAGAAATGGTGACACTAAGGCCAAAGAATGATCAAGATATATAGTACTAGCCATCATACAAGTTACAACCTTTGTGAATCAAACAATAACAAACTAGCAAGAAAATCTCTAGACTTTGATTTTGTTTTGAAACCATAAGAAAACCTGTTCATTAAAAATCTCAAAAAGTTGTTAACAAAATCAGAAACATATGCAAACGTTAAGCAAATTAACAACTTACAAGATCAACAAGAGAAGTTTGTTACTCGAATGATAGAGTGGTCCAAGGTCAGCTAAGTTTAGAAGTGAATGAGTGATTCATTGTATATTCAGTGACCAAAGACAAGAGCTTTTGTAGCATTTGCATAGTAACTCGTGCCATGACACATGGCATCATGGTACTGGTTACGGTCACTTCCAAATCACCAGGAACCTTGAGATTGATTTCACGGTCTATAATTCACTTGAAAACTTGGACCCACCATGGAAGCATGATTATTTTGATTCAAGAAGAATATGCTACAAATTTGGGGTCCTTAGTGGTTACAGTGTTAGATTTTTTTGAAGGGTTGGAATCAAGTGGCAGAAACGACATTGAAGTGTGTCATGTCTTGGCTAGTGGGTGTTACAGTTTCTGCCTGCAAGTGTCAACATTTTCCAAACTGGTGTCCATCAATGTTGCTTTCAGTCAGATTTTATTGTATTAAAAAATTACGAAATGGACGGTAGAGAAATCGAGGGGGAAATTAAATCTTAAATCAAATTAAAAAATATATGAGTGGAAGAGAAAAACTGTTAAGGTTTTGTTTAGAATTCCATGATTATTTTAAATAATTAAAATAATTTTTATTTAAAAATATATTAAAATAATATTTTTTTTATTTTTAAAAATTATTTTTGATATTAATACATCAAAGTGATCTGAAAACACTTAAAAAATATTAATTTAAAAAAATAAAAAAGTTAATTTTTTAAAAGCATTTATAAAACACAAAAATAAACAAAGATAAAACCTTCAAATAAAAAGAAAAAAAATACAAAAAACAGGAAAAAAAAATAAATGTGGTTCACGTTGGGATTGTAATCATTCCTTGGCGTTTTTTGGTTACAACTTTTTTTTATGCCTTAGCTTACAGTTATTTTCTTCATTTTTTTAATGTCAAGATCCACTCAATCTTCTAACGAATCCAAGGGAATTGAAAACATATAATTGAAAGGGGGGAAAAAAACTAGATTTTGACGTTTTGCATCTCGAATTCTCTATATATGGTACCTCATACCTAACAACAATAGAGAATATTATAACAAATTAACGACATTATATATACACACGCGCTAGTTATTTTATCCACGCGCCGCCATGGGTTGTAAATTTTTCTTTTAAAAAACAATGGATATGTGCACTGTTTTTTTTTAATTCAAAATATAAATAAAAAACTCATATAAGTATGTAATTAAATTAACTGATAATTATTTATATAAATAAAAAAAATAGTTAATAATAACCAAAAAAAGCTGAAAAAATTAAGAGATGAATATAAATTAAAATATTTTATAGTACAATACGAGTCATTTACTAGTTATTTTATCCACGCATCGCTGCGGGTCATAAATTTTTCTTTTCAAAAACAACTTTGGGTAAGCATGCTGTTTTTTTTAATTTAAAGTATAAATCAAAAAACTCATTCAAGTATCTAATCAAATAAATCAATAATCATATAATCACTAGTGTGACTGAAAAAACTTGGTTTTTTTTATCCAAAACACTTTAGAAACCTTGTTAAACCAATCAATGACCTCCAAAAAATCAAAAAATCACCCCTAAACCCGAAATCAACCCAAAACTAAAAGAACTTTTCAAGGTCAGATATTTTTTTTAGAGGTGTTTTCAAGGTAAAAAAAAAACTTAATCTTAACCCTCCTCATTATTTGGAATATTTTGACATAAAAATAGATTGTTTTGGTAGCCTAAATCTTTCCCCAACGACAATTTTCTCTCTCTAAGCCAGAATTCAATGATCTATTCGCTCTCTCCCACCCAAAAAAGGACTAAAAAAAGAAAATGAAATTTGGTATCAAAATATATATTTTTAAAATTATAAGAACAATTCACCTAATAACTAAAAAAGATGTGGGATGAAAATATAATTTTAAAATAAATTTCAAAATCACCATATATGTTACTCGTATTTTTCACTTCAGTTTCCTGCTTTTCAATTCACCCCCTCCAAAACATATGTACTTGGACTGCAATTTGGGCTTAAAAGAGCTTAATTATGTAAATAAAAAATTAAAAAATCAAATTGAAAATTTTCAAAAAATAATATAAATAAGAGAAAAGGTTATTGGGGGGAGAGAGGGGGAGAGAGAGAGAGAGAGGAGAGAAGTCTTTATTTGGCCACATTCTGGAAGTTGAATTTTTTTAGCATTTGATGGGTAATAAGTTTCGATTAAGATTATTAAGATTCAATTGGGTAAGTTTTAAAGAACAAAAACGAAAATGGGTTGAAAGGGCTTGTTGGTCAAGTGTTTGCTGTAGCTGTGTTGTTTAGGTGCTTCAATTCCTTTAACTTTCCTGTTTAAGGCATCCAATGTGGCTCGAGATTTAGTAGTTTGTGGAAGTACGTGGACTTGTGGTTTGATGCATGCATGAGGATTCTTTTCTAATAAATGTGAAGAACAACAAGAAGTTTTTTAGAATTGTGATTGTTGAGTTGGGTGTTACATTTAGTTTATGGCAATTAATGGAGGGAGTGTGACATAAAAAACTTGTTTGTTGTTGTCTTTAAAAAGTATTTTTAAAAAATAATTATTTTTAAATTAATTTTTTTATAATTTTAAATTATTTTAATATGTTATTGTTAAAAATATTTTAAAAAAATAAATAAAAATAATTTTAATATATTTTTAAACAAAATTTATTTTTTTAAAAAAAAACAATGTTTATCGCAAGTTATAAAAACCACACTAAAATAAGCTTAAACTCTCAAACATCCTAAAAGAAGAAGATACCACCAAGCTGAGATCAAACAGCTGGTGATGGATTCATGATCATGTTTAGCCCATTACTGTTAATATTTCTTTCTTCTTACACAAACCTTAACAACAATGGTTAAAGTGTTGCCACGAATGGTAGATATTGAAAGAATCTGTAATTGTCTGGTAAACTTGGTTAGAGAGTAATGGACGGTTAGGTGAAACATTCTTGTTTGTCTCCTTAGGAGTACAATAAATAATATGTCATTTCATTCATGTAATAAAGGGAATTGAAGAACAGTATCTTAGGAGAAAGTCTATCCGTTAACTTATTGTAAGGACCTAAATTTCATTTCATCTGCAAAAAATGGTATTTATTATAAGGATTTAAATTCCATGTTCGATAGAATTTTTTTTTATTAACGTGGGTATCCGGACCAGCTTGTGTGTACCTCAACTAATCCCACGAACCCTGAAATTAACGACCATGTAAGTTTTTAGTGACCATCATATTAACAACCGCAGGGCTCGAACCTGAGTATTCAATAAATTCTTGAACCATTATATGGTGGGATCATAAATGGATGGATTAATTTAATCGTTCATGATTTTTATATATATAGAATCTATATTATGATTTGTTTTTTCTTTTACAAAATAACTTATCTCTAATGATTTGTAATTAAATAAGCACTCAATTAAATCTTTGATGTTTGGATTATATGATAACAAATTATGAAATCTACCATTACAGTAAGTTTTTCATCCGCCTGATTCGATTGGATAGATTTTATCTAATAACCTGCTGACCCTTGACTTAACTAGAGTTAGGTCTATTTTTAAAATGTCTTTAAAATTGATTTGATTAAACTTAAATAACTTAATGTATCAGCCCGTGTGATCGTTTGAGTTTTTTTCAAAAAAAATTTGTCCAAAATAATATATATATTTTTTATCTAAAAAGATGTATTTTCATTAAAAATTCAATAGACCCGAGTCAATGCAATGCAAGTTATCCACCCAATTTTCAACCTAAATCTTGAACTATGCATATGACCACATCATGTTCTATGAGCTACATCGTCAAGAAAAAGAATTTCACTACAGCTATTGAAAAAAGAAAAATCATGCACTTCAAAAAAAAAAATTCCAAAATCTGATACACTTGGTGAAGTAGCTAATGATGCATTGTCAAGGATTATAACTATCTTCTTCATCCGAATAATCTAGCTTTAATCATTTCCTTGCAAAAAAAAGAACCAAAAAAATTATTCAAAAGTTCATCTTTAACATCAAGTTTCAAAGAATCAGAACCATCTAGAAGATGGTTCAGTGGTAAAAATTTGGGATCAAAATATTTACTTTTCTTGTGGTTTCAGGTTCGAACCATGTGGTTGTTAATATGATAGTCACTAAAAGCTTACAAGCTTATATGGTCGTTTAAGTATTCAATTAAATTTATTCATACTGTAATCGCAATTTTATTCCTGATAATATTTTACTTAATTTTATAGTTCTTGTCGGATGAATTTTGAACATAATGAAATTGTAGATAATTTAATTTTTTATATATAAAGTATGATTTATTTCATGATGCAATAGCAATAGTTAAATCTACAATATTTAAATTAAAAACCATAAATATTAATATATATTTTTTAAAATTATTTTATAACCTCAATTTCAAAAACATTTTTAACCAAACACATTAAACTACTTTTTATTCAATCTCAATTTCAACTACAGTTTTAACTAAATATATATTTTTCTAACTCAACCTCAATTAAAAATATTTTTTATAAAATTATTTTTTTCAAATCACAATAACTAGTATATCTTGTGCGTCTTCTGACTTCTTAAAAGTGAGGTATCACCATGCACGTAAACATATTCAAAGGACACATATTTATGCTTCTTTTACTTTGCTTTTTTCTTCCTCGTCTTCGTGTGGCCATTCTTACAAAAGAGTACTCACATCCTCATCTTGAGACAAACACTACCCATCTTATAATTAGAAAGGGGTTAAAGATAAACAATCTAAGATAGTGATTTAGTGTCCGTGACTTTTTTTAAAGTATTTTTTATTTGAAAATATATTAAAATAATATATATTTTTTATTTTTTAAAAATTATTTTTGATATCAATACATCAAAATAATCCAAAAAATTAATTTGAAAAAAATCAATTTTTTTTTAAAAATATAATGTAACCGCAAATACAAATAATACCTAAGTAAAGCATGTATGGGCTAAACCAATGGAGGAGAGAGTTCTTTAGTTGCTTGAGTTCTTAACCATTTAGAAGAACCATAATTTTTTTTTTTGTCAAAGAGATCAATTAATAATCAATGTGTTTGTTTGAAAGAATAAGCTGCAAGGCAAGAATACGTTGTTTTCATCAATAGTGAAGGAAGATGCAAGATTAATTAACAATAGAACAGAATAAAACAAACATGGATGATTTATTGAAGATAATCATTTAATAAGATTAAATTTTTTAGATTAATATGGATGTTTGATCTAGTTTACTCAAAGCTTGACTAATTCTACGAATTCTGAAGTTAATAACTATATAAGTTTTAAGTGACCTTGATATTTATAAAATTTAAACCGATAATTAGCGTAATAAATTCAAATATACCCATCAAAATCATTTAATAAAATTATTGTTCTATACTGGATATTGAAAGGTCAAAATTTCCAGCTGGGATTTTCTTAAAAACCACCCTTGTATTTGTGCCTCAAGCATATGGCTTGATTTGAAGTCACATCGAGCTCCATGGCCCATGAAAGGTTGAGGCCATAGCTGATGTCCTCTAGCGAGCTTGTGGTCTCTGTTAAAATGCCCTTACATGAACTGATGTCTGCCTGTGAGTCTTTGTGACCCTCATTATTCCATGGTATTTTTTAATATTTTTTTTTAATTTAATCTCTTTTTATTTGCTTGATTTGAGATTTCACTTAGTAGCTTTTTTTGTTGTCTTAATATGAAGTTTTTTTTTCATTATTTTTTTTAAATTGATTTTTTTTGTTTTACTCTTTAACATTGAGTTATTTAATAATAAAACTTCATAATTTTATTATATTCTTTCCTCAATTATTCTTTAAATTAGGTGTAATAATTATATTAACATGGCTAAAATGATAATAAGTCACATGCTTGTCATCTCGAATGATTTTTTTAGATCAAATGGTAATTTATTCCAAGAATGAGAAAAAATTATCCTAATAATATAGTTAAAAACCCACTAAATCTTCTAAGGATTAAAAAAAAACAAATAATTGCAAGACAAAAAACTAGATTTTGGCATTTTGCATCTCTAATTCTCTATGTATGGCACCTAACAACAATCAATTAGAAAAATTTAGATTTTGAGAATATTATAACAAATTAGCAACCAAAGAAATATATAGAATTTTATTGCTGGGATATTGAACTTAACTTCAAAGAGTTCTTAAAACCAATTAAGAAAAATTAGATCAAGAAAAGTATAGACTCCATAGTCAGAAGTAAATCAAATACTAGTTGAAATAACATTCACTCATTTTTTTTAGCAAATCAATGTTGTCGGTGTCGGTCACAGGAGTGGCAAGTGTCTCAACTACAAGCTCCGAAACCCTAAACTTCCAAACTATTCACATGAATCTTGCAAGTTGCCCAGGAAAACAGTGGAATTTTGCTTAGAACTAGAAAAAAAAAATTAAAAAATATTGCAGCATCCAAGATTCATGAATGGCAATGGCACTTTGGCAACACAAGAACTGTAAATAGTAAAGACTAGATTATTTATGCATGGCTAAGCTGCGTGACAGAATAGTTTTTTTAATATAAAAAAATATTTAATTATTGCTAATATTTTTTGGTAGATAAAAATTTAAAATCGTGTTGAGATGGATTTGATATAATTTAATTAACTTAACGGATAAAAAACAAGTTTGATGATCATTAAAAATATAATTTTATTTAAAATAAATATTTAAGATTAAATATTTTTTATAAATATTGATACAACAACAAATTAGATTGATTAGGGTTAACTTAGATTAACCTGCTAATTTGCATGTCGGGTCATAAAATCATGATAACCTCGTATAAATCAAATCAAAACAAATTATAAAACTCAATTTCTAATAAAATCAATGTTGAATGATAAAATTAAAAAAAATAATTAAGAAAATGATAAAAAAAAATGACTCGAGTTAACCCGCTCAAATCGTGATCCGAGTTATGAGACCGAGACAAATCAATAAAAATCAAATTGAAATAAATTATGAAATTTAATCTCCAATGAACCTAATGTTAAACGAGGCATTTGAAATTAAAAAATCGATTAATAAATAACAAGAAAAAGACTCGAGTCAATTAACGTTAACTTGTCAAACTCGTGATCCATATCATGAGATGAAGATAATCTTATAGAAAACAAACCGAAACAAATCACAAAGTCTAATTTCCAATTAACTCATTATAGAACGATGAAATTAAAAAAAGGTCAATTAGAAAGAAAAAAAAACTCGAATTGACTGGTTAAACTCGCGGTCTAGATCATAAAATTAAGATAATCTTATGAAAAATAAATTGAAAAAAATTATAAAATTCAATCTACAATAAGTCAAATGTTGAAGGATAAATTAAAATTAAAAAAATAAATTGAAAAAAAAACTATTTAAATTAATAGTGCTTGTGATAAAATTACAGTAAAATCCACAATTTTAGCATTTAAGTTTCAGCTGTAAGATAATGAAGTATCAAGTACGATTTTATGAACCCAGATATGCAGTATTATTTCAAATTACAAAAATCATATTTGAGGTCAATTGTTGTCTGTTAAACCACAGGTGGACGACAATCCACATAAATATAGTTTTCGGATTTTATTTGATTTCTGAATTGATCTAGAAAAGAGTTTGGGTCACAAAGTTATTGAATCAAATTGTGAGTAATAAATCAATTATTTTTATTAAAAATAACATTATTTTATTTTTTTAAAATTTCCTAAGTATTGATTAACAGGTTAATTAAATTACTAAAAATTAAATAAAATCAACTGAGTGAGACCACGAACTTGCAAAGGGGACATCAGCATGGGCCGCGGGTCTAATATCATGCCATGTGCTTGAGGCATAAATGCAGAGGTGAATTTTAAGAAAAATCTCAGCTCGGAAATCTTCAGCCTGTCTTTTTCCTGATGTAGTTATAGCATGACCACGGTGTCAGTCTGCAACAATGACAATGTGACCGACAAATTTTTAGTGGATGTTTTTTAAATTATTTTTTGATTAAAAATATATTATATTAATATATATTTTTATTTTTTTAAATTATTTTAACACTAACAAATCAAATCGATATAAAAATATTTAAAAAATTAATTTGAAGTAAAAAATTAAATAAATAAAATCTAATTTTTTTCAAATATTTTTAAAATTAAAAAAAAACTAAATCATGTTATGAAAAAGACTTGCAACATAATAAAGGTTTGTTTATTCATTCAAATTAAAAGTATTTTTTTTAAATTAAAATAATATTATTTTAATTTTTTTAAATATCAACTTAGAGAATTAACCTAGAATTCATAATTTTTTCCGCACTAACTCGACCAAGAAAGAGTTTACATGGTAAGAATTAACTTTAAAAGGTTTGTTTTTATTCTAGTTTCATGTTTGAGTTATCTGATTGTTAATGTAATAATTACTAAAAATTTATATAATTGTTTTAATTTTAAGTCCCGTAATATTAGCTAAAATTTATATAAATTAATTCAAATACCCATATTAATTAAAAATAAATAAATTGACAAGATGTTAGGGTTTAATAAGAACGATTTATGAATGGTACTCCTTCACAAGGCAGACAAGACAAGCATGTTGTACCTAACCATCTATTACTTTCTAACCAAGTTTACCAAACAATTATAGATTCTTTCATCGTCTACCATTCGTGGCA
>Ga0325414_1005127_pt1 | contig 13785 bp, 9 predicted proteins | sample PopdelMetagenome_8_FD_206183 | JGI IMG/M metagenome (GOLD analysis project Ga0325414, IMG submission 206183) | Populus deltoides microbial communities from Bellville, Georgia, United States - Leaf-PdKOR-R3 | ecosystem: Host-associated > Plants > Phyllosphere > Phylloplane/Leaf | place: USA...
ATAAAATATAAATTGAAAAAAGAAGAAAAATCAAACTAATTTCTTCAAAGTATTATGCAAATAAAAATAATGTAAAAAGATCACTATCCAAAAACAAAGTTGATTTAAATTGTGTTTTTTATATTAAAAAAAAGAGAGGGGACGTAAAATCAATGTTTAAATAAAAACAATTAATAAAAAGAAATAAAAAACAAAAATGTCAAATGTTAATGAGCCAAGCCCACGTGCCTAACCCCACTCAATAAGTCAGTGCAATCCCAAGTCTAGAAGCCCAGGCAACTCGTGGCCTGCTCTTACATTTCTTCTTTATTTTTAAAGAGGATGGCAGGCCACAAGCAATTTATCACCACTCATATTTTTTCGATGACTTCTGATGAAAAAAAAAATTCAGGGTTGGACCTTAAAAACTTAATTTTTAATTTTTTATTACTTGAAAATATCTTTAAAATACAATTTAAACCTTAAAAAACTACTTAGACAATCCTAAAACACTTTTAAAAAATAAAAACCAATCAAATAAAAAAATTATATGGAACGATATATTTTTTCCATCATGTTTAGAGGGAAAATCCATCTTAATTAAACTTTTATAAAAAAAAAAAATTTATTAATGTGAGATCCTCTATTTTCCTGATTGAAATTTGAATAATAAATAACTTATTTATTTATTTATTTTTCAATGAGTTTTTTATTTTTATTTTTTAAACACAAGAATTGAAAAAATAAATAAAATAAACTTCTAAACTAAAATTAAAATTTTAAAAACTTTTCAAGTGGCCAAGTATTTTTTTCATTGTGGTTATCTCTTTTAATTTTATTTTTCTATTATAATATATACTTTATCCCATGAAATTAGATCACAAAAGAATTAAATAAAAAAATTGAGAAAAAAAAAACTGGGGAGAATCTTCATTGTTGATAACAATAGTGAACCAATCCGGTTTATTTTAATATATTTAGTAATTATCTAGAATCTAACAGGAAAATATTTAATTTTGATTTCTAAGAACTGATGCAAGAATATCTAGCGTTAAAGCATCTTTTAGTTGGGTTTAAATTCCCATTAGATATTAAAAAAAAATGAGAATTTAAACCCAACAAAAAATGCATTGCCACTCAGAAGCTTGTAGCGCGAGGAAATAAAATGATAATATGATTTTGTAGACTTTTTTTTTTTAAAAAAAATTAATATTTTTTTAGTATTTTTAAACATTTTAATCAATAATGTCAAAAATAAAATTTAAAAGATAATTTTTTTAATATATCTTCAAATAAAAATATTTTAAAAAATAATAATTATTATAATATTTGTAAAATATTTAAAAGGATAGGTTGTTCAGTGTAACCTGAGGGTTTGTGAGATTTACTTATTGTATAAAAAAAATAATAAATAAAATATTTTTTTTCAAAATTAATTTTATAAATGAAATAATAATCTATATGTGGAAACAATGAAATTTATTAATTGATAAAGTAATTATTAAAGATTTGATTTAGTTATTTTTTAAGACTTGAAAATAATCTATCATATTTATTTGTGAAAGTTATAAAATAAAATAAAAACTTCAATAAAATTATGGAAGCTAATTATTTTATTTTTGGAACTAATTAGAAATAAATAAAATAATATAAATGAATGGATTTTTAACATAAATTAATTATTTTTATTAATTAATGAAATAAAAAATTAATAAAATAATTATTTTTTCACCATAAATAAACGGGAAATCTTATTATTGTTATAATTTAAAGAGTATTAGATTATTATTTTTATGTCTAGATATACATGAGGCAAAGATAAAGATATTATTGTTACGTCTCGTCCCGTATTTATTTTACCAAGTGCAGGAAAAGAAGAGTTGTCCACCGGAGTCGAAGGTGTTCTATCCTGTTCAGTCCATTCGAGAGTCCCGTCCGGCAATCCTCTGCACTATATATCAAACGGAACTAAATGTCTGTTTTTATTGAAGCTAATTCATAACTGTCTTCTTCTTCTTTTGTTTTTTGTATTTTTTCAAGTCAATCTCTCACTCACATAAATTATATGCAATGAAAAATCACTGGGCTGTCTGAAATTTTGAAACTTGGAATTCATCAGCCACCGTTCATGACTTCCAAGTTTTTTTTTGACGGGGATTTTCACAATAGTGGTTAACTTAATAAAAGTCAAGAATTTATGATGATGACAAGAGGTAGATCTCATTGAAGGATGATGATAGTGTCACGCCAAGTCGTCATAGTAGAAAAATGGTGAGGGCGGCTTATAGCAATAATATTAGATTATTCTCATATTTGGTCACTTCATTAGGATGGTAGTCTATTGATCAATATAGTATCTTATCACAGAGATATTTGTTGATTGGTTTAATCAGCACGCTAATCTTATATCTGTAATGCCACAAATTAGAGAGGATGCATGAAATGACAAAATGGAGTTTTTTTCTGTCTCTGTTGCTATGCATTTTCAATACCAGAACTTGCTTCTCCAATGGGAGTGACACCCTTTCAGTGGGTCAGTCTCTATCTGTAACTCAGAGTTTAATATCTGAAGGTAGAACTTTCGAACTGGGATTCTTCAGGCCGGGTGCTTCTCAAAACGTTTACCTCGGAATTTGGTATACGAATTTTGCGGATAAGATTATTGTTTGGGTAGCAAATAGGGAGAGCCCTTTAAATCCTGCTTCTTTGAAGCTTGAATTATCTCCTGATGGCAATCTAGTCCTGCTTACAAATTTCACGGAAACAGTTTGGTCAACAGCTCTTATATCTCCAATTCTGAATTCTACGGAAGCTATACTTCTTGATAACGGAAACTTTGTCATAAGAGATGTGTCAAATACATCTATTACATATTGGCAGAGTTTCGACAACCCAACCGATACATGGCTCCCTGGTGGAAAGCTTGGGATCAATAAACAAACTGGGCAAGTGCAGCGGCTTTTTTCATGGAAAAACTCAGAAGATCCAGCACCAGGTATGTTCTCGGTTGGGATTGACCCAAATGGAAGTATTCAATATTTCATAGAGTGGAACAGGTCTCATAGGTATTGGAGCAGTGGAGTTTGGAACGGGCAAGGATTTACTGCCATTCCTGAAATGAGAGTGAATATTTACAATTTCAGTGTCATATCGAATGAAAATGAAAGCTATTTCACATATTCTTTGTCCAATACTTCAATACTTTCAAGATTTGTGATGGATAGTTCAGGAAAGATGATGCAATGGTTATGGCTGGCTGGTTCCTCGCAATGGTTTTTGTATTGGTCCCAACCGGCAGACCAAGCTGATGTTTATGCTGCATGTGGGGCTTTTGGCGTGTTCGGTGAAAATACAACGAGCCCTTGTAAATGCGTAAGAGGTTTTAAACCATTTGGACAAAATGATTGGTCAAGCGGTTGTGTTAGGGAATCCCCTTTGCAGTGTCAAAATAAGGAAGGTAATGGAAAGAAAGATGAATTCCTAAACATGTCGAATCTTACATTACCAACAAATTCAAAAGCACATGAAGCAGCTAATGCTACAAGATGTGAATTGGATTGCTTGGGAAGTTGCTCTTGCACGGCCTTTTCCTATAATAATAGTGGGTGTTTCGTATGGGAAGGAGATCTTGTAAACTTACAACAGCTAGCTGGGGAAGGTGTTAGTTGGGCTGGAGCAGATATTTACATCAAACTTGCCGCTGGTGAGCTTCAAGTTGAGAATGGTGCTGGAAAAGGTGATGATAAGACATTGGCTCCATGTAACCATAGAGCCAAGTTTGAAGAAATATTTTGACCTTAACAGCTTCTTATATTTATGTGTTGGATATGGTTGGACTAACAGTATTTTCTCTATATACAAATAGGTAACAAAAGGAGAACACGGTCAATCTTGGCAGTGGTTATTTCAGTTACTTCGATTACTTTTGGCCTTTTCATATACTGCAGCTATCTGCGCAAGAGAAAGCTCCACCACAAAGGTATATCCTGGTTCTTGCTGTCTTTCCAGTTATTCCAGCATTGAAAAATAGACACAACTCACGTTAATGGTAAAAAGATAAGTAAGAAAAAGTCTTCCTTTGTAAATTGAAACAATGACGTCTGTATGCAAATGATAGACTTTATCTGTTGGTGTTTTCTATAAACCTTTTATTTATTTAGGTAATCAAAGAAGATCGTATACCTTGAGTGGTTTTCACATTCATAGTGATTTAGCAAGATTTCTTTTCATGACCAAGCCATCATGAAAAAAGAATTTGCACAAGTCCTAAATGCTAACATGAGGGTTGTCGAAGTTTTGCTTGTATGATCAGAATTGCTGGATTATTCAGCAGAGTAATCCTGTGCAATCATGTTATTCTTAAACAGGGGAGGAAGATACAAGTGAGAACTTATTGTTCTTTGATTTCGATACCTGTCCTAACTCAACAAACAATGTACCTAGCTCTGCTGATAATCGGAGGAAAAATGTTGAACTGCCATTGTTCAGTTATGAGAGTGTATCTGCTGTAACTGAACAATTCTCACACAAGCTTGGAGAGGGAGGCTTTGGACCGGTTTACAAGGTAAATTACATTCAATAAAAAATCCTGATTTTTCTATCCTTTTTGAGAGGAAACTTGTATTGTTCAAAAGGTTTAGATGACCCTCGTCGTTAGAGTTTAGGAGGTTCAGAAAAGCCTTACTAATGCTACATGTACCATTACTTTTTTAGCAGCGTCACACCTGCTTTGGAGCATTTCACAGTCAAGCTCCCCGGAACTTCAAATATTTCTGGTATGTTTCGGACAAGTCAAATTAAATTTCACGAGGGTTTTTTGTTCATTTAATAGGGTAAATTATCCAACGGAGTGGAAGTAGCAGTGAAGAGGCTTTCAAAAAGATCCGGGCAGGGGGTCGAGGAGTTCAGAAATGAGACAATGGTAATTGCCAGACTCCAGCACAGGAATCTTGTCAGGCTGTTGGGTTGCTGCATTGAACGGGATGAGAAAATACTAATCTATGAGTACATGCCGAATAAAAGCTTGGATTTCTTTTTATTTGGTGTGTTGTCTTGCGTTCATTTCTCTATTTCTTTTAATCATTTCTGAGTTCATCATTTGCCAAATACCTCAATAAATTTACTGTTTGATTCGTGTGCAAACAGATGCAAACAAACGACAAATCTTAGATTGGGGTTCACGGGTTCGCATAATAGAAGGGATTGCTCAGGGCCTTCTGTATCTGCACAGATACTCGCGGTTACGAATTATTCACAGGGATTTAAAACCTAGCAACATTCTATTGGATAGTGAAATGAACCCCAAGATTTCCGATTTCGGGATGGCTCGAATTTTCGGAGGCAGTGAAACTGAAGCAAACACCAAGAAGATTGTTGGAACGTAGTAAGTTTCTTAGAAATTACTCAAACTTCTCTTCCATTTTCCAGTACATGACACTTCAGCATAATTGCACTGACTTTTACAAATATTAGTGGCTATATGTCCCCTGAATATGCCATGGACGGTCTCTTCTCAATAAAATCTGACGTGTTTAGCTTCGGAGTATTGTTACTTGAGATTGTAAGCGGCAGGAAGAATACTGGTTTCAACCACAGAGACTCCCTCAATCTTCTTGGACAAGTGGGTATTTTTCTTTTCTGTCCCCTGCTCTGTTCCTGCCGGGATTTTATTTGATACCTTGGCCCTCGCTAATCTTTACACTACTGATGCAACATTTTCCTTGGTTAATTATAGGCATGGAAGTCATGGAATTCTAGCAGAGCTTTGGACTTGATGGATCCAGTCCTGGGGGATCCTCCTTCAACTTCTGTGCTCTTGAGACACATTAACATGGGGCTTCTTTGTGTCCAAGAAAGTCCAGCAGACAGGCCTACAATGTCGGATGTTTTCTCCATGATTGTAAATGAACATGCACCCCTCCCAGCACCTAAACAGCCTGCTTTTGCTGTAGGCAGAAACATGGGAGACACGAGTTCGTCCACGAGTTCTGCAGGATTTCCTTCTGTGAATAATGTGACAATTACGATGATGGATCCCAGATAACTGTTCTCAATACCAAGATATCATTGGTTTTACATTTATAGATAATTTTTTTGTTATAAATTTCGAGATATCTTAATGCTGCTATTTAAATGATCTATTCATTACAAAGTCAAGAAAAAAAATGAATGGATTTTTGGAACTCAGCAACTACAAGCTTTTTGCCCGCGCTACGACGTGTGTTTTTTGAGTCTAAAAAATATATTAAAATATTTAAAAGTCAAGAATTTGTTACATAATAGCCGAACCCCCCAAATTTTCTGGAATTAAACAAAACGCACATTAAAAGAAGAAAAAATCGGAAGAGAGAAATGAAAGAAGGGGAAGGGGAAGGGTTTGAAGAATGGGACGCTGATTTCTTAGATCAGTTAATCCAAGTCGAGGAACTCGCTCTCTCTTCTCAACTCCCTTCCTCATCCGAATCTCCCCTACCTCCCACCACGGCCACCACCAAACTCCCCTACCTCCCACCACCGCAACAACTGCAACATGACTATCAAAATAATTCCATCAGTTACTCTCCTCCGCGTGAACTCTCTCAAAGACCAACTGAGTTCAGCATCAACAACAACAGCAGCAGCATAACATTTGATCGTTTTTCTAACGGATTCTCGCATTCGGCTCCTTCTACTTCTGCCTCCAAACATAATGCCAAAGACCTAGAAATTGATCGCCTAAAGGTTTTTTCTTTTATTTTGGGAATTTATTTTATTTGCTTCTTTCTTTGGATTCATATTTTCTTCCTTTGGGGCTTTATCCAATATCGGAACTTGACAGGGTTAACGTTACTTTAGATTTTTTTTTTAGTGATAGATGTATGTGATACAATATCTTTCTCAAGGGAAAAAGGAATGAAATTTCTGATTCAGTTTTAATGGATTTTTCAATCTACAGAGAGAATTGGGACGCGCATCAAAGCACCTTACAGATTTGGCAAGTCTTTTTCTTTTTCCCACCCTATCACAATGTTTCAAGTGTTTATCTATGCTTGATTTTGTTTTTCTTTTTACCCATCTACTTATTTTCTTAATTATCTAGTCTTTCAAGCTATTTTTCATTGATTTTGCACTGAATTATGATTTTTCATTGGTTTGTTTATTTGAAAGTTTTCATCTTTTTTAATGGGGTTCTGTTTTGATGAATTGCTAATCCATTTCAGGAACAAGAATGCTTTGAACTTAAGAAGGAGAGAAGGAAAAGAGACGAGCAAATTAAATCTTTATATGCCGATACTGAAGAAAAAGATGTGCATATTCACAGCCGAAAAAAGACAAACTTGTGAGTTTTTTTGGTATTACTTATTTTTTTCCAACTATCTTGGTTATTTATCTGAGTAGATGGGTATGTGATATTGCATGTATGGCATAGAGATTATTATCTCTACTCAAACACCACCTTAGGTCCTGCCAGTCTTACCCTGCATTGCCAAATCCAGCTCACAGTTTGGCTGCCTCAGAGTGGTTAACTAGCTATTAAATGTTCTTGGTGGCATTTTTCTTCTAAGCTAGTATGTTTGAAAGATTTCTCTAGCAGTGGCCTTGGTTATTTCTTTTTCTTTTTTTCTTTTCGTCTTCACATTGACGTTATCTATTTAGCTTGTCTGATATAAAATCACAATTGGACAGTGGCCCCTTTTTAATTGTTGTGATTTACATTTTACAAATTCTTTGAATGGTTGGCTATAGTGGCAGGGAGCGTGGGGATCACAGCAAGGATGCTCATGGAATTTCCCAGCACTCTGAAAGTGCAAAACCTTTGGAGGGTCAGATTGATAAAGGTGAGGTGCATGTGTTGGATAAACTTCTATTACCATAGTGTTTTCTTTTGTGTTGCCATATATTTAATTTTGACATGAAGCCGCCGCGCTTTGTTTTTATGTTTATTAACAGCTTCTACATCCAAGGCCATAGGAGTTCAGACAGAGAGAAGCATTGATTTTACCAAAGTAGAATTGAAGAATGATTCACCTTCTCACCCTGAACTTTCCGAAACGTTGCTTGGAATCTGGGGCTCCACAAGTGAACAACAATTGGGAAGAAATCTGATCTCCAAGTTGTTCATGATGTGCCCAACAGATTTTCAGGTTCTTTTTGGGTGCATGAGCATGAATATGTCTTCCAAAGTACAAATGGACTATTTGCAAGACGAAAGCTCCTCTCATGCAGCTTTTCAGTATCACATGTGCTCTTTTCCAGCATCTGAAGCAGCAAAAGTTTCTCATCTGTATTCTGTATTGACGAAGGTATTGTATTGTAAAAAACTTCACGTGCTTTTAATTGGAGATAAAGATAGAATTTAGGCCTTTATCATTGAGACACATCCCATGGTTTACAATTTAGGGATTTCTTTTAATAAGAAGAAAAAGTAGCGGGTGTAGCTTAATAAAGGAAGAAAAATGGTTGCCAACCTTAGCCAAAAAAGACCTTACATTTGCTTGTGCCAGCAGTATTGACTGCCCGTGGTAATTGAATGGGAAACCATGTATGATTCACATGAGCTTCAAGGATATTGAGATAGGTTTATATCCCTACAGAAACATGAGGGCTAACTTTCTTTTGTGTGATGTCCCAAACCATTCCTTACATAAGGCATGCTTAAATTTTCCTTGGATGTCTCCACCCATTATTTTGAGCATCCAATTACCTTGTTTTCTGTTTGATTCTTCTATATTGCAGATCAATAATGGAGTGCTACAGTTGGAAGCTCTGTTTAGATCTTTACTTGATTTTTGTGATGTCACACATGTGAGTTTCAGACTCTGTTTTTCTATACTTGTGATTAAATTCCATTTTTGGTAATTGTAGTCAAATTCAATTATTTTCTTGTTATCTTGTTCTTTATCTTGTTCTAAGGAATACTTTTCTTTCCGGGTACAGGTTGCCATTCTTTCTAGTTCTTTGCATATACTGCTAGCCTTTTTAAAGCAACTATTGAGTTTGGGAGCAAAATTGGGAGGGTAAGTTTACTATGGCTCACATGCCATTTTTTCATTTTTTAAGTTCGTTCATGCCTTCAAAATAAATTACTGCGACTTTATGCACGCAACAACGTCATGCCTTGTGATTTGGGTTAGAACTATCTTCATTAACTGTCTTGATGTTCTAATTTCTTTTACCTGTTCTGATCAAAATTTGGATTCTATGCTATGACAATTATTCAACAGAAGGTGCTGACTGACACTTGTAATTGCACTGCAAATAACTTCCTGATTTGTTTCTTGTTCAATATTCAAAATTATAGATTGTCAAAATACCATTTAGAATCTAGAATTATATGGGCATTGCTTGTATTGTATCTTGAAAGAGGCTTTTAATAAATACGGAAAAATTTAAATGCCTCTAAAAGTAATTAGACCATTAGAACTTCCCAAATTACATAGAAGATCCCAACTCTGGTCAATTTGATACACCAAATAAAATTATAGAATATCTTGAATTATGACTGACACTATTGAGCAGAAAACGAAGAGGAAATGGTTGGAAATTGTCAGGAATCAGGATAGTTTAGCTGGCTGAGCCGAGTGCAGAAAAAATCAAGCAACAACCTGCATTTCTTAATTTTGTCTGCAGTTCATAAGCATCAAATATTCACCTTCATATCTAGGTCATTACAAAATATCCTTTTGGCAAAAGGACTTGGTACTTTGTTTTCTGCATATCTGGTGCTCTTTAAAGTGATGCTCCTAAAAACTCCAAATTTGTGTTTGTGTTCTTATGAACTTTGATTTGATCTTTCCAGTGCACTCTACTCAGGGACAATATCAAGATTGAGGGACTTTGCTCCGGGGACAGCGTTGAAGGCCAGGATCTGTTTAGTATGATCAGCTACGAGGCATCAAATGTGGGCTGTAGTTCGCTCGGGATTAAATCTTTTTATCCGAAACACCTGTGCAAGAAAAGGTGCTGGAATGCTGAGATTTCCTTGCTGCTTTCTTCTGTAAACTGGGTTTTGTTGTTAGAAATGATGCTTCAGATTGCTGTGAGAAATACAGAAGAATGTGTGAGACTGGAGGCAGTCTCTATCATGAATGTGATTCTGATGAGTAGTAATGCTCAAACAGAGATGGAAAAGTGAGTTTTTAGTTTCATGTTCTGTCAAAAAGAAATATATATTTTTTATATATTCTGAATGTATTTTTTCTTGAAAAGGTTTGGTCAATCACCAATTTTTGAAAGCATAGCACAATTGCTAAAAAGGGAAGCTGGCCTACGTGTGCAAAAGGAAGCTCTCCATCTTCTATTCTTGTTGCTAAATTGTAAGTCTAGACCAATTTTGTTCCTTCTTCCAGTTTGATTTTTGCTAGTTTTCCTTGTTTTTTCTTTCTGGCTAGAATCTTGCTGTAACGTCAATCTTGTCTGTCAAACTTCTTTATAATCTGTTAGGTTGTATCCAAGTTGATCTGCTCTCCCCATTTGATTATGATGTCTATCTTAGCTCCATTAGTTTGTTAACTAGCTTGGTCTCTATTTAGTGCCAGTATCAAATATTTTGGAAACTAACCTATTTTGTTGATTGTTGACTCCAAATGAATAAGCAGTGGTTAGTGTCTAGTAAAAAACTGGCAGACCAGGATTTCTTGGTTGCTAATACCAATTCATGAGCTTTGCTGGCGACTATATGCATGTTCTAGTTTTGTTAAAAGAAAGAAGCAAATCTATACCCTTAAAGTTGTAAAACATCTAATTAGTAGAAAAGTTTTCTTTGATATTCAAATGCTCAGAATAAATTCATGTACACTAACTTGAAATATTTTATCTTAAATGCTCCTTTGTATCTGAAATGAGTAACAAATATATGCTAAGAAAGAAAGTCACGTCATCTGGCCATTCATAAATATTTGCTAGCATCCGATGGTTTCCTGCAATAACTGAATCCGATATCTTTTGTTGCAACATTCTGGATATAAAAATGCACATATATATATATGTGTGTGTGTGTGTGTGTGTGTTTGTAGTATGGGTAGGGAAAGAGAAGATAAACCCTAGTGATTGACAAGGGGTTCCTTGAATCCTCAGGGAGACCTAGAATGCAATAGGAAAAAAAGAATAGTCAAAATTTCAATAACCTATCATTCTTGTATGTCAAATATGATCAAATAAAATGTGTGGTGATGTAGCCAATGCCAAACAAAAATAATACCATTTAATAAAAACTACTCAGAAAGTCATATGTAGAAAATAAAGGTCCTAATTTCTATTTAATTGACCCCCCATCGATATACTTTGAGGATATTGCAAACTTGCCCACCATTTTTTTTCTCACTTATTTGGTTATCTTTCATCTAGTTGAAAAAGTTTGAACAATTAGAAGAAGCTGTTGTTTCACACTGCTTCAATAATTATGTTTCTCCTGAGTGCTGTATACAGTGGGTTACGGTTAATTTTTACCTGATATTATTGATCATCAAACACTTATTCATATCTGTTCATCATGACAAGAGTCTAAGATGTTTTGGGGATTTGTGGAATCATCCATGTCTTTACCCACTAAAACATATCAAGTCTGTGATAGGTGATGGGGGTAAAATATTTTTGGAAATTGTCCTCTTATGAGCCTCATACTTTCTGTTAGACCTATGAAAATTTCTGAAAGGAGAAATGGCTGCACTAAGGAATAAGTATTGTCATGTGGACCATGAGCTTATATATAATACAACTTGATGCCTCAAGTTTCACTCATAGCAGCTTTATGCCTTGTAGAGATTTCAAATTCTGAATCCAAAAACCAACCACAATTTGGCTCCTTGTTCTTTGAGAAGCCATCTTTTGAGCAGCATATAGCCAACTTACTGAGCTTGGACCGTAGAAGCCCATCTTGAAACATCTGAAGAGCAATCAAGCTGTGTTCGAATTATCTTCAACCCAGGACATCTCCTGGACTTATTTATTTGAACTGAATACATATGGACCACTACCTGGAATTGCTTAGAATTCTTTAGCAACGCCCTGTTTTAGGAGTTACAGATTTGAATCCACTCAATGTGCTACTTTCATGGAACTCCACAAAACCCTTCCTAGCTTATGGTTCTTTGTTGAATTGAAGGTTCCAAACTGTTGAGCATTTTTTGCTCTGGTTGTAAAGAGGAAGAGATTGCTGATTCCACAAATGACAAGAAAAATACTTCAATACCCAAAGGATTCAGTAGCATCCTTGTGGGCTTGGCAGAATGTATTGCTTGCTCTGGAAATAGCTTACAGGTAGGTGTGTTAATTTAGCTCTAGTTTAAATACAAAATTTGATGTTTTTTCCTATATTTTTAATGTGCATTTTATTGCTCCCTTGGCATTTTCCTGATTTTTGGTTCTTGTTTTGAATTTGTGCTCTTTCTATATGATAGAATGTTATCAAGAGAAAGCTTGTGTTAAAATATATCTTAGGTAACGTCTTACCTGATGATCTGCTTTATGTTAATTGGACATGCTTAAGGGCTGTGCAGCAAAACACATTTTAAGTTACGGGCCATGAAATTGCATTTTTTTTTTTAAATCCATTTCTACATGAAAAGACTTCATTATGTAATCTGGTTTTTCCTGCATTTTATTCTTTGATTCTGGTAAAAACATAAAGGGCGCAGACACACCCGCATGGTACTTGCTGCAAAATGCAATCTGTTTCATTTTGTAATAAATGGCTTTCAGGATATTGAACTCTGCAAGCGGGCTATCATTATGCTGGCTTTTTTAGCATCGTCTGGAAAATCTGGCTTTGAAATTATGGTGACTCACAAGTTACGTGGAGAGACAAACTTTCTTATGTTGATTTTGCAAGTGTTAGTGTCTGAAATGAACGTAGAAGCTTCAGCTGAGCCAGCAAGAAGCATTAAAGCAAGGTGAGTAATGCTCACCAGGTGTTTGGTTACACCATGAAATCCTTTCACACTCTCAACATTTGACTCTGAAGTTGGGTTGAGAGTAAAGAAATTCTTTTCAAACTTTTCTCTAACATTTGATTGTTCTGGGTCAGTGCATTCATTTTTATGCCCCCATTCCATAATTGCTTCTTTTGTTGTCAATATGTAGGACATCGCTGATTCGGGAGGCACTGATATTACTTAATAGACTCGTGTCCAATTCTGGCTACTCGGCGATAGTCTTGCGAATATTAACAGCTAGGAGAGATATGGCTACTTTGACCATTGATATTGCAAGCAGGTTGTCCCAAGAAGACCAGAGTCTGAGGCTTTCTGATGTCAATGGACATGTGAAAGAATCAGAAATTGTTGAGTTAGGTCAAGCATTTAAGAAAAGGGTTTTTGCTTATTTAGGAGATAAAATATCATAAAAAAAAACCCGATATCATGGTTCAAATAAACTAGATTTGTATTTGTATGACATTAGGTGGCCCAAAAATATGCAGAAAGGTCCGAGCAAATAGTTTTTTTTTTTTTTCCTGGGTTAGCCATAACCAATCAAAATTCCATTTAGAAGCTGACCTGCTCCCAAAGATCCCATCACCCAGAAATTCTTGATAGGTCTTGGAGGATTGTACACATTGAACATACGGTGCATGTCAAAAAAATATTATAAACGCAAAAGATTGCCTTCAATTTTGCTACCGGTACTGATTTTTTTTTGAGGCTTTATTTATGTTTTTTCTTCTTTCTTTAGTGATTTAATTTAATGAAATATATGTATTCATGGAAATTCGCTAGTTCTAAACAATTATTTTACTTAGATTGCTGGAGGGACACACTATGTAATTTGATATCTTCACAAATGTTTTGCCTGTTTAAACAGTTGAATCTGCATGAATTTCTTCGGTGTGCT
>Ga0325414_1005130_pt1 | contig 13782 bp, 8 predicted proteins | sample PopdelMetagenome_8_FD_206183 | JGI IMG/M metagenome (GOLD analysis project Ga0325414, IMG submission 206183) | Populus deltoides microbial communities from Bellville, Georgia, United States - Leaf-PdKOR-R3 | ecosystem: Host-associated > Plants > Phyllosphere > Phylloplane/Leaf | place: USA...
GCTTGTGCTCTGTTTCCATGTCTTGGTCATATTAATTGCCTGGTGATTTAACAATAAGAATCAATTGTGGGGCATACCATATCTTGCAGTGTATCTCTTTATTCAACTGCTGGGCTTATTCAAACTATACCCGAATCATGTGCATCAAACATTTTTTTTTAATGCAAAATACCCAAACTATCTTTACCTCTTATTCAAATTGATCACCCAAAATACTATCATTCCTTTTCTCCCCTCTACTCCGTACATGATAACAACAACTTGATAATTGATATTAAAGAGAAAATAAGAAATAATAACAAATAGAAACATGAACCAATCTCAACCTTTTATTTTTAACAATAATAACATCAAGCAGCTTAAAAAGAGAAAGTGAACGATGTCATGCATTTTCCCTTTTGGTTTTTGAAGAAAATGAAAATAGAATTTTGAATTTAGAGTGACAGATGTTACCAAACTTTAGGTATTGACTTAGTATTTTAGCTTTCTGTAATTGATAATCCCTGGAGATCTGGACGCCATCTTTTTTTTTTTTGACATGACCCATGTTTATATGGAATAACATTGTATTCGATATTTTGTTACCTTATGTATGGCTATATATAAAGCCACCTTGCATATTAAATAATATAAGCTTTTCTCCTAAAACAATACTTTCAATATTTGGTATCAGAGCTTTTTTGGACATGTGCCAAAGTTTTTCAAATTTTGTAGTCGAAGCTAAAGATGACAACTAAAAGCAGTTTTGTTCAACCAGCAATTCCATGATTTGTTGGGCACTATGATTATTTGAGCATGCAGATGGAGAATTTTCTTCGCTCTAAAGAATACTGGTATGTAGTTAAGAGTGGAATTTATATCACAACAAAGGATGTTGATCTCTCAGATGAACAAAAAAAAGGGTGGCATATTAAAGATTGAAAGGCTAATGAGAAAAGAATTATCTTTTTCATGTCATTAATCATTCAATCCTTAAAACTATCTTGGACAAAGAGACTTTGAAGGGAATCTGAGATTCTGTGAAGAAAAAGTTTCAAGGGAATGCAAGGGTCAAACGTGTACAACTGTAGGCCATTCGCAAGGATTTTGAAATCCTTCATATAAAGGAAGGTGAGACCATCTCTAACTACTTTTCTTGTACTCTCATCATTGCAAATGAAATGTGCATTCATGGTGAAACAATGACTGATGTTATTGTTATTGAAAAGATCTTACGTTATATTGAAAAGACTTGGAAACTATTTCCATTGATTAATTGCAAAGTAGCCTATTGGTTCATGAACAACACATGCAAGGACATATTATGGAAGAGCAAGCATTAAAGATACTCATGACAACAGTGTTGGCAAATCAGGTTGTGGTGGAGGTGCCTTTCGAGGTAGGGGATAAGGGCGTGAGAGACAAGGTTTTGATAAATCATTTGTTGAATGTTTTTATTGTCATGAACCAGGCCATTTTCAGTTTGCATGTCCAAAGAAAGGCAAGGAAAATGAGTCATAAGCCCATTACACTGAAACCACTAAATCACTGTTGTTCATGATATATATTGATGTTACGAATATGGTAGGACATAAGAAAGAGTTAAAAGGCTATTTTTCAAAACATGATACTCTTAAAGTTGATAAAGACATGAAGGAGTTGCTTCTTATGACTCATGTCGATAAAACACCTGATGAAATGACATGGTTTTTAGACTCGAGATGTTATAACCATATCTGCATACAAAATGAATTCTTTTCATAACTAGATGAGAACTTTCATAAATCCGTAAAGCTGGGCGACAACTCCAACATTGGTGAAATGGGAAAATATCATATTCATCTCTAAGTTAATCATGTTTCATAAGTTATTATAGAGTTATTTTATATTTCTAAATTGAAAAACAATATCTTATGCATTGGGCAGCTACAAGAGAAATGTTTGGTAATTTTATTTTGATATAACAAGTGTAAGGTGTACCACTTAGAGAGAGGTTTTATTATCGAAACAATCATTTCTCTTAATAGGATGTTTATCCTTTTTACCAAGATTCAACTTCAAGACCAACATTATTTTCTCACTCTAACATAACATCTGGATTATCTCTAGCACTGTCGGTATGACCATTAAGTTTTGAAGGCCTCAAAACTTTACAGAAAAAATAGATGGTTTATAGGTTACCACAGCTGCAATGTTCTAGCTTGCTATGCAAAGATTATGTTATGGGAAAACAACATATAAGTTTCTTTCCGTGAGAAAGTATGTGAAGAATATATTAACCATTTCAGCTTTTTCATTCGGACATATATAAGCTAATTTCTCCTATCTCCAACAGTTATAAGAGGTATCTTTTAACTTTTATTGATGACTTTAGCCAAATTTATTGGTCTTTTTCTTAACAAAGAAGTCAGATGCTTTTAGAATATTCAAGCTTTTCAAAACAAAGGTTAAGAAAGAACTTGACAAGCTGACATTAGTATCCAGGATTTGCGAGCTGATAGAGGTGAGGATTTCACATTTATCGAGCTTATTGAGTTCTATGCAACTAATGGGATACATTGTCAAGTCACTATAACCTACGCTCTTCAGCAAAATAGAGTGGCGGAAAGGAAAAATCGAACAATCATGAACATGTTTCGAAGTCTGCTCACCAGTAGATGAGTTCCAAGAACCTTTTGGCCCAAGGCTGTTAACTAGGTGGTACATATTCTCAATAGAAATCCTATACTTGCAGTTCAAAATAAAACTCCAGCAGAGGAATGAAGCGGCATTAAACCATATGTTGCTTATTTTTTAGTGTTTGGGTGTCTTTCTTATGCTCATGTTCCAGATAACAAACGCACCATATTAGACAACATAAGCTCAAAATATATTTTGTTAGGAATTAACAAGGAGTTCAAAGCTTATCGTTTGTATGATCCATTTTCTCAAAAGATGTTTATTAGTTATGATGTAATCTTTAATAAAAATGAAAGTTGGCCCTGAGATGATAGTCATGCTGAAGTAATTCAAGCATCTCTTGATTGGAGTGATATAAATGAAGACATCAAAAATAATATCCAGGGTAGAGCCATATATAATAATTCAAGTGGGACTAGTTATGAGAATTGCAATGGATCCATTGTTGATAATTATGGTGGCTTTCATGAGAAGAATTTGGAGCATCAAACAACCAAAGAATACATAAATGTTGAACCTATTTTCAGTCCTGCTGAAAGGCATTCTCGACACCCACCAATCTGGATGTGTGACTATAATAGTGGCGAGGGCTTCTATGATAATGATCATTAAGGTAATTTTGGTTTATTTGTTGATGGGGATCTTTTGTCCTATGTGGATGCAGCTCAAAGTGCTAAATAAAGATGTATCAAGGACTTTAAAATTGAAGCCATTCAGAAAATTGATACATGGGACCTTACTGATCTTTCTTGTGGTGCAAAAATAATTGGATGAAATGGGTATGCAAAACTAAGCTAAATGATCATGGGGAAGTCAAAAAATACAAGGCTCACCTTATCGCCAAAGGGTACACGCAACAACATGGGGTAAATTACATGGAGGTCTTTACATTGGTGCTTGCTCTGACAACTTAAAAAAGATAGTATTTATTTCAATTAGATGTTGAGTTTGCATTTCATCACGGTGAGTTAAATGATGAGGTGTATGTTGAGCAACCTCTTGGTTTTGTGGTAAAAAGAGTAGAATACAAGGTGTATTACTTACGGACAACTTTGTATGGCTTGAAGCAAACGGGCATGGTACAATCGTATAGAAGCTTATTTTCTGAGGGAAAGGTTTGAGAAATGTCCTTATGAGCATACTTTGTTCCTAAAAAACTCTTCACAAGGTATCTTTTTGCTTGTGTGCCTTTATATAGATGACCTCATCTTTACTAAAAATGATGAGACTTTGTTAAGCTCTTTTAAACATTCCAAATGAAGGAATTTTATATGATGAATTTTGGATGAATGAGATATTTTCTTGGTTTAAAAGAGTTACAATGACCTGGTGGTATTTCTATTTGTCAAAAGAAGTATGCCCAAAAGGTGTTGAAGAGGTTTAATATGGCTGGTTGTAATGTCATATTTAATCTTATTGTTCAAGGATTCAAATTGGTTAAAGACTATGTTGGCATGGTAGTGGACAAAACCTTGTACATGCAAATGGTAGAAAGTTTGATGTACTTAACATCAACCAGACCTGATACTATGATTGTTGTTAGTTTGCTTAGTAGGTATTTGACATATCCTATAAAAATCCACCTCCAAATTGTTATGTAAGTACTTTGTCATATCAAGGGAACACTTATATATGGAATTTCTTATAAATTAAGTGGTAATAAAGAGTTTTTTTACCTACACCAATAATGATTATACATGAGATTTGGAGGATAGAAAAGGTACATTGGGTTTTTTTTATTTTTGCTAAGCTTAGGAGCTGTATTATGGTCCTCAAAGAAGCAGCCTATAATCATACTCTCCACCACTAAAACTGTGTTCATTATCGCTGCCTCCTGTGTATGTTAGACCGTGTGGTTGCGAAAAATATTAGAAAAGCTTAATCATGTCTCTATTGAAGCTATGATGATGTAATGTGATAATATTTCTACTATTAAACTCTAAAAAAATATTGTCATACACAGTCAAAGCAAACATATTAATGTTATTTTCCATTTCCTTCATGATCTGACTCAAGATGGAGTTGTGACATTGCTGCATTGTCATTCTCAAGAGCAATTGACTGATATCATTATCAAACCCTTGACACAAGTTGTTTTTGAGAAGCTGCATAAGTTGCTTGGTGTTTGTCAGGATCTAGGAGTAAACTAAAGATAATATCATCAGTTTAAGAGAGGGATTAGTTTAAGTGTTGACTTTGTATTTTAGCTTTATGTTATTGATAATCCCTAAAGATCAGGGCACTGGCTTGTTCTTTGGCTATGACCCAAGTTTATATGAAATAAAATTGTATTTTTTTATTACCTTCTATATGGTTATATATAAAGCCACCTTGCATATTGAATAATATTAGATTTTCTCCTAAAAATACTAGTTGCAATAAAAGAGAGGATCTATGTTGTATTCTTGATTTCTTTTGTTTTATAAAAGAGAGGTGGAGTGGTGGTTGTTGGATTAAATGGTGATCCATGTCAGGGGTGAGGTTTGATTTTTGAGCCATTGGATTATAAATGCTTGAATGTGATTGGTGGAAACAAGGTAAACACGATCGTGGTTTTCTTATGAAGTGAAAAATAGAAATTTTCAACTTACAAATGTTAGCAAAAAGTATTTATTTATTTATTAGATAAAATATTGTTTTTCATCATTACTAAACCCGTTGCTGATAGTAAGAAAATCACACACACACATTTATGCTTCATTGTTAAATTAATAACTAAACTATTTTGTTGCTAAAATACAATGCTAATAGCCTTGTTTTTAATAGTGTTTGTTAATCCAATAACGGATTTGTTATCATAAAAGGTCTTTATTAGCTTGTTTTGATAATTTTGCAACTCACCAAACATTCTTCTTAACCACACAGCTTGAATAACATAACTTCCAGCTACAATATACTCTACCTCTACAGTAAAAAAAAGTAACCACTTGTTGTTTCTTTAAAGACCAAGAAAACACACTAGTACTAAGATGAAAAACATAATTTGAAGTACTTATTTTCTTTATAGTGTTACCCGTCCAAGCTCAACATTATTAGCATAAGAATAAAAGATGTCATCATTTTGTGTATCTTTGATATATCTCAAAATATACTTTAATGCTTGCAAATAAGATTGGCATAGAGTCTCCATGAATCTACTAACAATGCCAATGCTATACATGATATCAAGCCGAGTAGTAGTTAAATATCACAAGCTTTCAATCAATCTTTAAAAATTTGCTAAATCAATCAAATTACCACTACCATCTTTCATAACCTTTAATCTTTCTTCCACTGGAGTCAAAATTAGATTACAAGATTCCATCTTGATGTTTTTAGCACATCACCAGCATACTTTTTTTTATGAAATAAATATGTCATCCTTTGTTCGAGTAACCTCAATACCAAAAAAGTTAGACATTGAACCCATGTTTGTCCTCTTAAACCAGCAATTATGGTTTCTTTAAACTTCATCATCAATTTTAAGTTGTTACGAGTAAAAATCAAATCAACCATATATAAATATACAATAATAATATCTCCATTTGAATTAGTTTTGATATATAAAATATGCTTATAAAGACACTTATAGAACCCATTCTCAATAAAATAAGACTCAATAGGAGCATAATAGGCTCAAGAAGCTTATTTCAAACCATACAAGACCTTATTCAATTTATAGACTTTATTCTTTTCCCTTTCTTTGTAAAGCCTAGAGGTTGTTCAACATAAACCCCTTTCTTAAGCACACCATTCAAAATGGTTGATTTCATATCCATTTGATAAATACACCAATGATTTTATATAGTATGAGAAATACCCCTTCCTTAAGCACACCATTCAAAAAGGTTGATTTCATATCCATTTGATAAATACACCAATGATTTTATATAGTATGAGAAATAATTATATGAATGGTAACAATTCCAGTAATAAGAACAAAAACCTCAAAATAATTAATACTTGGTTTTTGCTTTTAGCTTTTGGTCACCATTTATGCTTTGAAGCGATCCGTTATTCTATTAAGCTTGTACTTTATCTTATACACTTACTTGACTCTACTTAGCCTTTTATTTTGTGGAAGAGTGTTAAGTTTTGAAATGTTGTTCTTCTTATTCTTTATTCATTACACAAAGCCAACAATAATTAGTAGCAACTTCTTGGTATGAAATAGGATCACAATCAATACATAAAAGTAAGGTACACTACATCATTATCAAAAATCTCATTGTCACTCACAAGAATATAATATTGTAAGCGTGTAGGCAAGCAATATTGATGTTGTGGATGACTAGAAGGCTTTGCATTAATAGAAGTTAAAGATTGTGGAGTTTGATCTTTCATTGACATATTATTGTAAACTTCATATTAGGAATGATAAAGATTTTGCTTTTTTAACTAACCAATCCTAAATTCCATCTTCATAAAAATAACAACTTGACTCATAATAACCTTTTAAGTTTTTGGATTGTATACTCTCATAACCAATAAAAATATATTTTTTTGATTTATTATATGATTTCTTCCTTAACTTATTAGGAACATGAGAATAAGCAATGAAACCAAACACCTTGAGATGGCTAATATTTAGCTTCCTTTGACTCAAAGCTTCTTAATGAGTTTTTCCATGAACACTTTTTGTAGGACAATTGTTCAAAACATAAATAACATTAATAACTACTTCTTCCAAAAAGCTTTAGTTGATTTTCTTTAACATACATCTAACCATATCTATCAAATTTCTATTTTTCCTCTTTGCCACCTTATTTTGTTGAGGAGTGTATCTAATAGTTAATTTATGTAGAATGCTATGCCTTTTCAAGAAATCATCACAAACAATATATTTTATCCCTATATCATTTCTCAAAGTCATAACAAAGTGCCCAATTTGCTTTTCAACATAAAACAAAAAAATTCTTAAATACACTACAAGCTTCTAACTTTTATTTCCTAAAATAAACCTAAGTCTTTGTACTAAAATTATCAATAAAATTAACAAAGTACCTGTTACCTTCATGTGAAGAAATTTTAATCAAGTGCAAATTTAATTGCATGTATTTAAGTGTTTTTTTAGCTCTTCATGCTTTACTTTTCATAAAAGTGTTCCAGTGCTTTTATGCAAAAGTACATGATTCATAAAGTTTTATAGAAGGCTCAATTTATAGCAACCTATAAAATAATTTTTTAATAGCAAAAAATTTCAAACTTCTTAAGTTTAAATTTCCAAGATGCCAATCCATAAACAACTATCATCAAAAATCATAAAACTAAAGCAAAACAACTCCTTGTAATTAATTTTTAATTGTTATAGATGATTATTAGCAATAGTTCCAATGCTATTAGCCTCTCTTGTTCATAAGAGATTATACAAGTCTTGTATTTGAAGCGCAAATCATACCCTATTCCTGCTAATTGTCCCTCATTTAATAAATTTTGCTACAAGCTGGACATATTAAACACTTTAGAAATAAAATTAATTGATCCATACTTTAATTAAATGACAATTCTACTTTTCTTAACTGGTAGAATTCTTGTTTTATCCTTAAGCATCATCGATGTACAAAAAGATTCATCCAATTCAGAAAATAGCTTTTTGTCACTACTGATATGATTGCTGCAACCTGTATCCAAAACCCACAAATTTTTATGTACTTTTTTGTATTATGGTTTGCTATTAACAAAGTCTTAAAAGCATTTTTATTAGTCTTCACAAATTTTGTATGCGCATTCCTATTATTTGAGTTTTTAAGTCAACACTTATATTGATAATGACCAAACCTTTTGCAATGATGGCATTGTATATGAGACTTGCAATCTTTCTTATAGTGACTATTTTCTAAAATTTATGCCATTAAATTTGAGATGTGTCATTCTGATTTGAATCTCCTTCACATCTGTTATTTCTTCCATCTTTGCCTCAACTACTTTGACCACGTTGATTGTGCTCAATCTTATATAAGACTTTCTCTTTATTCATCATGTTTAACTAAGATTGCAATTCCTTTTCAAAGGCTACCCCAAACTTCTTCAAATTCAAGTGATATTCATGAGCTACTAATGAACCTTGTAATTCATCAATTAACATCTCATTCAAATATTTTAATTCTTTAATAGTTGCTACTTCGTTCTCAAAATAAAGTGTTAGACTTTGAAGAATTTTATTTATAACTAGGAAATATATCATCTTTTCTCCATTGACATCTTATTAACCAATTTTTATATAAGCAAAAAATTCTCATTAATAGTCTCATTATCTTTCATTAAAAGAAGTTCAAATTATATGCATAAAGTCTACGACTTTACCTTCACTTGTCTAAACCTTTGTAAGACTTGTCTAAAATATCTCAAGCTTCCTTTGCAGTTTCAACATGCATAATCTTCTCAAAAACAGATAATTCCACCTCTTAAAAGATGTGGTATCTAGCTTATTGATTTCTCTTTTTGGCACTATTTTTTTCTTGCACATTCGTTGACCTTAGAATTTTGTTCTCAATAAGATCCCAAACATTAATATACTCAAAGAAAGACTGCATCTGTACTTTCTAGGTTTAAATTTGTTTTTGCCAACAAATTTGAACATTGAATAATCCATACATTTTGTATCTGAACCTATCCTTTTAATCGAATGGCTCTTATAACAATTATTAAAAGCATTAATCATTAAGTTTTTAACCTCCCAATGTGTTATTGTGTGTTATTGATTGATGTTTAACACTTTTAAATTCTTAATACATTGGCCTTATATTTATAGGGAGATTACAACCTCTAACTACCATAATCTAATAAGGATTCTAATTAGCTAGTTAAATGGGAATTATAATTAACTAATCTAACACAAATCTTTTTTTATCAAAGATTTTTACTTAGACTAGGATTTCAACTATATCTAACAATACTTAGACTCAATTTGTGTTTATGTAGGTGGGTTTTATTAAACAAATGACATTTATTTACTCGTTTCAACTTTCAATAATATAAGTCATAGTAATTAAATTTGGTTTGGCTCATGACCTAATTTAAGGCTTAGATTATAAGTTTAGCGAGTTAACTCAATTTGATTTAGGTAAAAAAACAATATCATTTAACTTTTTAAATTAAAATGATGTTGTTTTGAGAAAAAAAAAATCAACTCAAGTTTTGATCAGGTTATAGGTTGTCTCACCAGGTTGATCAAGTAAAATCCAATCAACTTAAGGTTGATTTTTTTTAACATCTAATGTAGGCCGGGTGCAAGTTAACTGGATATTGTATCGACCAGCAAAACCAAATTTAATAATTGTACTATATGTATGAGGTAGCAAAGACATTTCTGGTTTGATAATGGAAAAACCTTGGAATGGACGGAAATTGTGGTTGAACATGTCATATGCATTGTTAGGCCCTATTTGTTTTTTAGGTTAGAAAGTGCTTTTGCAAAAAAATAAAATTTCTCTTTTTACTTTAAATTAATATTTTTTGGTGTTTTTATATTGTTTTGATGTAAAAAATAAATTTTAAAAATAAAAAAATATTATTTCGATACATTTCTAAACAAAAAACAATCACTACCACAATACTAAACAGACTCTTAATCTATCATGCACACAATTATCTCAATTTTTTTTCTAATACAAAACTACTTACAAACCTTCGCATTGCTTTATATAATAATATTTCTTTTCAATAAAGTCACTTAATATTTTCTAATTGACCAATATAATTGAAATATATTTAGGTATGAGAGCAAAACTTAAAAAATGCTTTAATTGATAATATATAGAGACTTTTTTTTATATATATATATATATATATATATATATATATATATATATATATATATGATGAATGCAATAAAACCAATTAAAATATTATTTTCATGTGTTTTAATAACTTTAACTACTTCATAATCTTATAAATGTTTTCATATAGTATATAAAAAAATTATATAAATAAATTCTAATACACATGTTACATTATTGCAGATTTTACAATGATATTTATAATTTTCTATAGAGTTATTTTATCTAGACACAAACTAAACTCTAACACTATGAACATGTGTAAATAATTTTCTTTTGTAATTTTCTTAATTACAAAAGGATTTTAAAAAATAACAATTTAAAAAATAAAAATCATAATTGCTTTTACAACTATTATTATTATTGTTGTTGTTGTTATTGTTATTATTATTATTATTATTGCTAACATTGTCATTATTTGTAATAATAATAGCATTCTCATTATTATTTTTATTTTTATTTTGTTGTTGTTGTCGTCGTCACTACTATTATTAATAATATCATCATCATCATCATCATTATTATCATTACTAATTTAATTTTTGTTGTTGTTATATTGAAAATAAAAATAAAAATAATGAACTTGATTTGAAGGATAGAATTCAAAACTATAAAAAATTGACAAAAAGACCAAGAAAAAAAATAAAAAATTAAAAGAAAAGGGACCAAATTGAAATTATTATTATTATCATTGAAAAAATTAAAATCATAAACTTGATCTAGAGGATAAAATTAAAAGAGATAAGAACTTTGACAAAAAAAACAAAGTAAAAAAATAACAAATTAAAAGTAGAAGGATCAAATCAGAATACCTCATATATAAAAATTAAAAACTAAGTGTTAAATTGAAAAGAAATAAAACTTTAACAAAATGCAAAATGACTAAAAAACAACAATCAAAACTAAAAGGTCTAAATATGAAAAAACAATAACAATGAGGAGCATAATGTATTTAACGAGGTAGGAGAGACAAATAAAGAACGAAAAAAATGGTCATCTACGATACACTGGCCACATTTAGAGTACATGCACTGTCTATAATGGAAGAGGAGACGGAGAGAAATTGACTAAGTTGGCGGAACAAATTTTTTGATCGTCAGAAACTGCTACACGCGTCGCTTAAAGTGTGGCAATTTCAACATGCGCCAACAACTTTTCAATTAAAAAAATCATTATTTTCAAAGAAAATTACATTACTACCATTAACCATACTTACAATTAACAAAAAAACCTAGGTTAAAAGACCCAAATACCCCTGACTATAATGAACTAAATGTCTTGCATCCAGTGGTACATGCGTAATTCTATTATGTATGAAAAAAAAACGCTAAATACCCCTACCTAAGACCACTAATTTTTTTTCCCTTCTAGAGATGTTTTGGTTATTTTATTATCCATAAAACATTGAATAGATGAAAATACCCCAAACAAATCAGTAAAGACTAGTGCACCTTATGAAAATACCAAAATAACCTTGGTCCAAAAACATGTAATTTTTTTATGAGAATGACAAAATGGTCATTACACTATAGCATAGCAGTGAATAGAAAAAAATAAGGGGGCTATAGTGAATCCTCCTTCAATTTTAGTTGTTTATATAACTTTATTAAAATTTTACCCACATCCTAATATTTTTGTCTCTTCTCATACACAATCTATATCACAATCGAGAAATCATAAAATATCCGGATATTTTAAAAAAATAAATTAATAAATAGCTCAATTATCAATCAAGAGATTACAAAATATCCGGACATTCTTAAAAAATAAATTAATAAACAGCCCCATTATAGGAAGTGTCACATAAAACCTAGAAAATTATATGGTATTCTAGGAGTAATTAGTGATTTTTTATTAGTTATATCTTTTTATTTTTTAAAAATTAAAAAATAACTAATAAAATATCATTAATTTCTTTTTACGAAGTATAAAATTACTCAATATTATACATGTCAATATATATATATATATATATAATTAATTAAAACTTTGGAGGAAAATGTATTCATTGAATTAAAATTGTTTTCTCCCGTTCATGTAATTTTTTCTTGTTTTTGTTTTGACAATAACATGTCTTTCCTATGAACATCATGATTAATCAAATAAAAACTAATGGTGATTAAAATAAAAATTCTAACAACTTGAACTAAAGAGAAAAAAAATTAATCAAAAACCCTATTTCCTTTTTCACATCTTTATTTTTTTCTTGACAAAAATATTTTTTGTTAGAAGCATTACTTTTTAAAAAAATATATATTATTATTATTGTTAAAGGTAATTTCAATAATAAAAAGATATGAAACTTTTATGAATAAAAGGATGATTAACAAATGAGAAAAATTATATAAAAAATTAATGATACGAAAATAGATGTTCCGTTTTTACTAAATGTCAATAAGTAAAATTTTAAAAATTATGCATATTAGATTAATATATAATTAATAGTATAGATACTGTTGATATTACCATATTAAATTCTAATGCTCTTGAAAACTATTGCATAATTGAATAGTTATTTAAATATTATTTTGATAAATTTATTTAAAGATTGTTTTATTACAAAATAAATAAAAAAGGAAAAAGGCTAATCAATTGAAAATAAAACAAAAAACATGCTAGGGATCTCATCAAACCCATTTTAACCCAAAACTCCCTATAATCAATTGGAAAACCCAAAATTAAATTGAATAAAAAAAATTCTCTAGCTATGATCTGATTTTTCTCACAAGATAAATAATCTAAGCCGCATCAATATAACTCCTCTCACTAAAATAAATCTAATGACACAAAGATCAGTTTTTTTTTTTTTACTAGAATATCTAAAGAAAACTAAAGAATTCAAGCATGACCGTCCTCTTTCTCTTTTTTTTTTTTTTTTCTAACAACTTTCTATATTATCTCTCAATATTTAAGGATTGAAAAGTGAAAAAAAGATAAATTTTAAGACTAGAATGTTAAATCCATAAACTTTAGGGACCAACTATTGTGTAAACTAAGAACTCAAGGAGTGAAGGGTCATTTTTGTTTTGGTTTAATTTGGTCTCTGTTCTTTCTTCTTCTTTTTAACTACAATCAAAATTTATATTTCACAAATTGATTTTTAATAAATGCCAAAATATTTCTTGACGTTTCACATATATTCTTGACGTTTCACATATACAAGAGTATTGCAAAGTAAAAAAAAAAAATTGACACAAAACCATTCCACTATAACTTGGAAGGATTTGATTGAAAAAGAAGAAGTTAAATGGCAAAAAAATAAAAAAGCATTGGAAGATGAACAATGCATTCTACAGTGCTCTGTCTTCGCGTGAACAATTTAAAACAGTGAATTTAAATGTTGTTCTGTTCTCATTGTTACTATAAT
>Ga0325414_1005131_pt1 | contig 13781 bp, 6 predicted proteins | sample PopdelMetagenome_8_FD_206183 | JGI IMG/M metagenome (GOLD analysis project Ga0325414, IMG submission 206183) | Populus deltoides microbial communities from Bellville, Georgia, United States - Leaf-PdKOR-R3 | ecosystem: Host-associated > Plants > Phyllosphere > Phylloplane/Leaf | place: USA...
ATAATGAGGAACAAATCTTACAAATTAAAAAGTTGAATGAGAATGAAATTGAAAAAAAATATAATTTCATAAATTATCTCAAATAAAATAAATAATAATCAAAATAATAGAGATCAAATCTAAAAATATAAAAATTGAAAGATGAAATTAAAATAATAATAATTAACATTTCATAAATTATTTCAAATAAAATAAGTAACAATTAAAAGAATGAGGACCAAATTTGATAGATAAAAAATTTCAAGTAAAAAATGATAAGGGAAAAGCAAATAACAATTATAAAAATGAGGACCAAAATTAATATAAAAATTAAATTCTAAGGGATAAAATTGAAAAAAAAATATTCAAAACAAAATATATATAGCAATTAAAAGTTTGATGATCAAATTTGATATAATCAGCAAATAATATGACATTTCTAAATTTTTCACAACTTCCGGAAAGTGTTTTCCGTCCAAAATAAAATGAAAACACTTTCTAGAAAACCAAGCCAAAATTTTCTTTGACTGGATAGTGTTTTTCGTTGACTGGAAAGTGTTTTTTGTTGACCAACTTTCCTAATAGCAAACAAACATGGGAAAATTTGGAAAATAGTTTCCCGGAAACCACTTTCCGGGAAACAAACATACCCTAGAATGTTGGAGGAAAAGCGAGAGAGAATATAGAACTCTGTTACAACAAACCATTATCCCTCCCTCCCTCCATCCCTCCCTCCAATGACTCACTTTCGTCTTCCTTGATGTTCTCGTCATGAATTGCTAACAACTCAGTCTGGGAGTTTCAAAGATGATAAATATAGGATTATTTAGGGTTTATATAAAGATTATTTGAAGATTAAATATATATTTTTTTTGTTTTGAATAATTATTTTAAGGTTGGGTCGTCACAAATCATAAATCGTCTAAATATTCAGTTTATAACGGTAATTCACACGAACCACTAATAATATATTTTTTAAACCCTCTTAGGATAGAGAGATTGTTATACCTTTGAGTTCTAGCTTTTTTTTATGTGTTTTAGATATTTATGAATTGTACTCTATTTACAAAAAATAAAAGACATAGCTTTCTATTTATAGGGAAACCTAAAAATTCTATAAATGACATAATATGAATTTGATCCTTGAATAATATCATATATATTATTTTAGAATAATTTTATAAATTTATTCAATCAAGTCCCTGTTAATTTGATCCCTGACTAATGGTTCTTATGTGTGTGACCTATTAGCTTTCCTAATAAATTGTCTTAAATATAAATTACAATCCTAAATAAAATGAAATTAAACAAATTAATTTATTATCAATTCAACAATTGATTGATTTATTTTTAAAAATTAAGTACAATATCTAGCAACATGTCATGATCCCCCAAATATTAGAAAAGTAAAAAATGGTTTGACTTAATTTTTCAGTGATCAGTTTCTCAGTGTGATTATTATTCATTCATTAACAATGTTATGATTTAAACATTATAGCTTGGAGTGTGTCTACTCTGTCAAATCATATTTGCTCTCAACACCATAGTCATTGATTCTTTGAATAAGATTTAAACTCTTTTCATATCTCATTCTATATTGCGTGTGGATTTACAATCAATACTATTTGAGAATCCTCTCTGGAAAATATTTTTCTAATTCACGTAGACTGATGAATCCTCTCTGGATTACTTAAATACCTTTATATATTTCATGCTATACTCAATATATGCTTGTTTATTACTTTTAATTAGGACAACATATAACATGATCAAATCATAACACTCCTTATGTAAGATAACTTAATGATCTCAAATCTAAGAATCACTTACACAATTATCATACGAGTCTTTCCATAAACACAGGTGATCTTTCTATATGAAATTCTCATGTGGACCAGTTCAATGTACATGTCATTTGACAAGCACTTATATATTAGTTTTAAGTGTTTTTTATACCTCAACTTATGAGAATAACTGCTTTATTTTATAAATAAAAAAATATTGTACTAGTTTCAATAACTCTAATTAATAATGAATCTTAATAGAGTATTAACCTGGAATATTTAGAACAATTATTTGATATAATATGAATCTTATAATTATAATTTCCTCTACAAAGTATTTTTATTCTCGAAACTTTATTTTTATTCTAAATTTATTAATTAAATATTAGATTTATTAATTAAATATTAAAAATAAATCAAGTTTTTATTAGAATTAAATATGAGTATATTAATAAAAGTAATATTATATATAACCAACGGATTGAATGCATGAAATCATTTCGGGTGGGCTAAAGAGCCTGATCAAATACAGGCGCAGATTCTATGGAATTGAAACTAATAGACGGCATTCATTACAAAATGTCAATAGTTCTCTGCTCCATGTCTGGAAGGAAAGATCCTCGAAAGAAACGTAAATATCAACGACCAAAGACAAGCCAAACCAAGGACTTGGAAGGTCACTATCGTCGAAACTAAGGCATTGGTTCTTTCCAGTTGACATGAAAATGACGGGACTCGTAGACTTTGGTGTCCCTAAAATTAAAACTCTCAAAGCTTTAATACAGCAGCTTATTTATCATTTCATCCCGGTTTTTTTATAATAATTATTTGATAACAGGGCTAATGTGATATTTTAATAAATAAATAAAATCAAAAAGATTGTTGACAAGCAAGTGCACGCATCAATCATTCTGCTATTTTATGGCAACGCGTATAACTAAATTAGATGATCTCAGCACTAGGTTATCTGTGTGGGGTAACTAAACTTCTAGTTCAGGACTGCTAGCTTTTAAATATTTTTTTAAAAAAATATATATATGTTATCTAATATGTTATTATTTTAAATATTTTAAAAGTTTTTCGGCTACCATGCATTGAATTATTGACTTCCTGGCATCTTTAAAAAAAAAATTAAGTTGAAAAGAAAATGAGCCGACCCGTAACATAGCATATGGAAAAAAACTAATTATAAAACTTTTGTGCATCATTTATTTAAATACCAATTACAATCTCATTTACTCTATGATTTTTCATTTTTCATGGTGTCGCAGGAAAGATAACTAGTTTATCAAAAGTGTTATGCTACGGATTGAATTAAGATTTTTAGAATGTAACATAAAATATTCAAGCTATAAACTTAGTTCAATACCCAATTTAAATTTAAAATTAAATTATATGTGAATTGTCATAACATGATTTAGTTGGCTTAGTCGATCTAAAAACAACTCATACAACTAATAAAAAGAGGTTTGAGAATGAAATTGATAAAAAAAAGAATGAAGTTGGCCAAAAAAAACTCTTTTGTTCCAACTTATCGCCTAGGCGTGATTTTAAATTAAATCATATGAAAGTTGCTCTAACATGACTTAATCTGACTGGTTAAAAAACAACTTGATTAACATTTAAAAAAGTCTAAGGAGTGAAATTAAAAGAAAAATGATGAAGATTGAAAAAAAAAATTTTGATCTAATTTTTTCTATGATCTAAGATGATTCAGTCAACTTAAACAGTTTAAAGACAATCTAAAATACTATTTAAAAAATTTAAGAAAAAAATACCAAAATTAAAATTAAAAAATGAAAAAAAGAAGAGAGAGGATTGAATTGAGAAAAAAAAAACAAGCAGCTTAAATGAAAGCTTTATAAAGAATCTCAGTTTTTTTAACATGGAAGGTAAAGGGGGGTCATATTTTTTCATTTGAAAAGGATATTCCGAAATTACTGTCAATAAACATGTTTTCTGATGTTGTGGAAAATGAAAAACTAAAAAAATAATATAAAACACTTCCCCCCGTCATTGAGCCCACCTCACCCAAGGCTTTCCATTTGAATTGCCATTTCTTTCTTCGAGACCCTTATAAAGAAAAGGATGGGCCAAGGCCCACGATATATCCAGAGTGCATTTAATGCCAAAATTGCCTGGACGAATCAGCTTGTATTCCCAGGTCTCAGAAGACCCGAAAACCCCAGCCCTACACACACACACACACACACACACTAATTTTATGGTACTAATAAATAAATAATTAGTGATATTTTATTAATTAATTTTTAAATTTATTTAAAAAAACAATATAGGCAAGTAAAAGAAAAAAAAACTCAAAGTGAAGATATTCTTATTATTTTTAGGGGTCATGAGTTTTTATTTTCTATCTCATCTTTATATTATAAAATAAAGATACTGATTTTTCATTCCTTAAATTTCTTTCTTCCTTTAAATATTAAAATTTAGAGAACCTTCGAATGAATATTTCAAATCATAAAATGCTCTCCAACGAATTTGCTAGATGCTCGCTTGTTTTTAATGCATACATACAGCAAGAAATAGGGATTAATATTGGGTAAAACAATTGAATTTGATAGCCGAATAAAAAAAAATCAAAATTTTAAACTGAACCGAGCTAAAATAAAAAATTAAATCATTGATTCCATTTAGTTTTATACAAGTTAAAATTGAATAAGATAAATCTAAATTAATGAACATTTGGTTGTGCTATTTTTTATGAATTTTGACTCAGTAAGTCTTTAATTTATAATATATATATATATATATATATATATATAATATTTATTTATTTTGATTTTGTTTTGTTGGATTCAGGCTTTTTTTTTCTAAATTTTGAAATTAAAGACAAGTCCAACTGATTTTTTTATTGATTTTTTTTATTAAAATTATCCAATAAATATAAATAAATCGCTCTACGGCTTGACGTTTATACAGCATGTTGTCAACTTCACCATCCTTTGGTAAAACCAGGCATTGACAAATGACAATAATGATAAATTGACCCTCGTCACTGCCAACATCATGTGTTACTCCTTCCAAGATTAAAGTTAAATGATTATTTATTAATGATTATATTAATAAATAAATAAATTTATTTAATTTATTTAAAATTAAAATTTATATTTGAGTAACTTATTATGAGACCTAATGAATTGCACATATAAAAAAAAACATTAGTCATAAATTAAAATAAAATTATTAATCAAGTATGACTTTACTGTAGCAAAAAATAGAAATTGAGAACTAAAATGTAATTAATACAATGAATTGTAATTATAAACCTAGAAAAAATCAAGTATGGACTTGATTGACTAAATTTCTAAAATTATCTTAAAATAATAGATGTAATATTATTTAAGAAGCAAATTGATATTTTGTTATTTATAGGATTTTTAGATTTCTCTAAAAATAGAATATTTTGCCTTTTATTTTTTAAGATGAGTACAATACAAAAACACTTAAAACACAAACGAAAAGAGTTATTACTCTAAGGTATAATAATCTCTCTTTTCTAAAGGGTTTGAGAGATTTCTCATTGATAGTTTATGTAAATTACTATTAGAGGATGAATACTTGCATGATTTATGATTTTGACAACTCAGTCTTGAAGCAATTATTCAAAATAAAAAAAAACATATGATCTTCAGGTAATCGATCTGTTAGTTAAACAACTAAACTAGTGATCTTGTATCCTTACCTCTACTCTCTCCAAACTCTCTTGTTTTCTTTTACCCTCAATTCATCCATTTTATTCTCTCTTTTCATTTTTGATTCTTTATTTATCCTCTCATCTCTCTAATCACCATCTCTCCTTCTCAATTTGCACTGAATTTGTTACTAGACTTTTCAAGCACATCTTATTTTCTGTTATCTTGATGTAGACCTGATCACATATTATGATTTATGATAAATGCTTTATATATGTTTTTTTTTTCATTATTATTTGTTCGTCTTCTTTTAGAATATTTTTTATTCACCATCTCTAATTTATTGAGATCATGATAACCTTATATAATATGAATTAAAATAAATTATGAAGCTCAATTTCCAATAAATTCAATGTTGAAGGTTAAAACTAAAAAAAATCAATTAAAAAAAGAACTCAAGTCAACCCGTCAAATTCGTGACCCGGGTCATGAAACCAGAATAACCTAATAGAAAACAAATTGAAACAAATTATGAATCTCAATTCTTAACTAACCCAATGCTGAAAGATAAAATTAAAAAAAGAATACAAAAAATAGGTTGAGTCAACCAGGGTTAAGCCACTAAACCCGTGATTTGAGTCATGAGAATAAGATAACATCATAGAAAGCAGACTAAAACAAATCACAAAGCATAACTCTTAATCAACCTAATCTTGAAGGATGAAATAAAAAAATCAATTAGAAAAAGTAGCAAAAAAAAAAACCCCAACTGTACTAAACTCACAACTTGAATAATAAGATCAAGATAAATTCATAGAAAATAATGAAAAATAATTACAAAACCACACTTCTAACAAATATAATATTGAAGGTTGAAATCGAGAAAAAAAAATAAATCTATGATGCTAGTATATAAACCAACATAAAGAATATAAAAAAATTATGAAGCATAATTCCCAAAACAATCTAATTTTAAAGAATGAAATTGAAAAGTAGAAAAAAGAATAATGGGTGTTTGAAGGGTGAATTATTTTTTAAAACAATATTATTCTAATGAATTTTTATAGGTATAACTACTATAATTTAGTCACATCCTTTAGTGTTTTGTTCATAAAAAGTAAGACACTTAAGCAAAAATATAGTCCAACATTAAGCATTGAAATTGCAGTTTTTTCTATGATAAAAAAAAAACTTACATGCCAAATAAACAATATCACATAAACTAAACTATACGAGGAAGAGAGATTCATAAAAGTAAAAAATTCTTTAAATTTGTATGGATTATAATGGTGTCATGCTTTCATAAAGAATTTGAAAGTGGTTCTAGTTGTATTACTAGATGTCATGCCCGCGTGATGCCGCAGGCTTGTGGTATGCTTGCGCGTTATCATGGGTTTGTAGAAAAAATCATAAAAAAATAAAATAAAATTATATGGAGAAAAATTATTGCAATCCACAATGTTTTAAAGGAAAAAACTATAAAGGTAAATTCTCAACCAGCTTAATATGAAAAAAATAAAATTAACAAAGATAATTTTGAAAACAATCATAACACAAAAAAAAACAAAAGGAAAAAACTATGCAGAGTAATACTGTAGCAATCTATAGTGTTTTATAAGAAAATCTACTGTTGTAATTCTCAACCAACTCAATATTAAAAATAATAAATCGATAAAGATAATTTTGAAAAAGATCATAACAAAAACAAATCATGTGGGGGAACACTGTAGCAATCCACGGTGTTTTAAATAAAAAAACTACGAAGCTAAATTCTCAACAAGCTCGATATAAAAAAATAAAATCGACAAAGATAATTCTGAAAAAAAACACAAAAAAATGAAAAAAAGAAGAAGAAAATTTTTGGAAAAAAATGAAAAAAAAGGGAAAACAACAAAAGGGGAAAGTTAAAGCTAAATTTCCAACCAGCTCAATATTAAAAAAAATTTGACAAAGATAATTTTGATAAAAAACATGTAGGAAAAACACTATAGCAAAACAAAAACCATGTGAGGAAACATTATAGCAATCCACAGTGTTTTAAAGAAAAAAACTAAGAAGCAAAATTCTCAACCAACTCAATAAGAAAAAGAAAATTGACAAAGACCATTCTGGAAAAAAAAAGAGAAAGAAATTCATAAAAAGAAAGAAAGAAAACCATGTAAGGAAACATTGTAGTAATCTATAATGTTTTAAAGAAAAAAAACTAAAGAACTAAATTCTCAACCAGTTCAATATTAAAAAAATCAACAAAGATAATTTTGAAAAAAAACACAAAAACAAAAAAGAATAAAAAAAGAAGAAGAAGACAATCATAGGAAAAAAAGAAGATAAAAAACATGTAAAACCCAAAAAAGAGGGGAAAAAAAACAAATTGTGTGGAAAAAAAAAGAAGAAAAAAAGAAGAAGACAATCTTGAGGAAAAAAAGAAAAAAACATGTAAAACAAAAAAAGAAAAAAAAGAAAAACAAAACAAAAATATAAGAAAAGTTATAGTACTTTCCCCACACGTTTTAAAATATTACTTAATAAAGAATAAGAAGAGTTTGAATTTTGAGATAAGGTGAGTGTGTTTCATGGCTCAATAAAGATTGATAATGAAATAAGCATGTGACTCACTTAAAGTTTGCGTGTGACATAATAATCTCATATAAAACAAATTAAAAAAAATTATAAAGGTCAATTTCCAATCAAGATAATATTGAAAGGTGAATTAAAAAAAATCAATCAATTAAAAAAATCTTAAAAAAACTGAGTCAACCTGAATTAACTTGTCAAACCCATGAACCGGGTTATGAGACCGGAATAGCCCTCTAAAAAAAATAAAAATAGATTATCACAATTTTAAAACCCAACCTCAAGATTGACTTAGGACAAAACCAGGATTATGTATCATAAGGGTTAACCTCATTTTTTTCTTAAAGTATCAAAATGATGTTGTTTGACAAGAAAAAGAAAAAAGTTAACAAGTTGATTGTTGGGATTTGATAGGGATAGACGAGGATCACTAGGTCAACAAGAGTTTTTTACAAGGTTAGGTGTGTTTTTTTTTTCTATTTCTTTTTCATCTTGGATTGGGCTAATTCCCAGGTCAACTAGTCGAATCGGATGAAGTTTTAAAACAATACAAATTATAAGATCACAATCTCCAAATAAACTCAATATGGAAGAATATAACTTTTTTTAAAAAAAAAAACTAAAATAGTGTACAAGTGAACAGCAATGAATTCAGCTCATCTTTTAATTTTTGTTAATGCATAATAAATATAACAAAAAGAATGCAACAATGAAAGTGAAATGAGTGGAGAAAGAAAGTGATGCCAACATTCATCAATTGGATTTATCAAAAGAAAAAAAGATCTTACAGGAAAAAAAATGATGAAATACATCGACTGGTAAGGTTAAAAAAAAAAAAAAGCTAATGAAATGACAGTCCATTTCTTCCTGTCAATTTACATTCATGCATAGTTCCTGAAAGAACTTTCTCCATGTACATCAACAACTCGCATCCATGAAGAAAAAAACATGCAAACGAAAAAGTAAATTAGATATAAAGTATGACAATTAAGGCATGCCTTTCACGACTCTTATCAAAGCACAGATTTTCAGGCTTGGGTTTTTCATGGAAGGACCACCCGCACCCACCCAGAAAACCCACTACTACACACACACACACACACACACACCCTTGACTCCCCCCACCTGCACCTCATCACTCCTTTTGTTTTTCTATAATATTCTGCTCGCTCCCACCCATACTTGCATTACAATAGCCAGGTAGATTAATCAAATCCCAAACATGGCTTCCTCTTCCTTAGCTTTCCCTTCCCTTCAAACCCAATTCCAGTCACTAAAAAAGCCATCTAGTCCCAAGCCCTCCACTCGTCGCTTCTCTGTCCGTCCGATCAGAGCATCAATATCAGAAAAACCATCAGTTCCAGGTCCACCCGCTACTGTTTCACCATCTGAACCAACCAAACTCCCCATCCGCAAAATCCCTGGTGATCATGGGCTCCCTCTTATTGGTCCCTTCAAAGATCGCATGGATTATTTCTATAACCAAGGCAGAGACGAGTATTTCAAATCCAAAATTCAAAAATACCAATCAACGGTGTTTAGAGCTAACATGCCGCCCGGTCCTTTTATTGCTCCAAATCCACACGTCGTGGTTTTACTTGACGGAAAAAGCTTTCCGGTTCTATTTGACGTGACAAAAGTTGAAAAGAAAGATCTTTTTACGGGTACTTTCATGCCTTCAACAGAACTCACTGGTGGCTACCGAGTTCTGTCCTATCTTGACCCGTCCGAACCAAAACACGCCAAACTGAAACAACTCATGTTCTATCTCCTCAAGTCACGCCGTGATCACGTAATCCCTGAATTCAATGCCAGTTACACAGAACTCTTTATGAGTCTTGAAAAAAACTTGGCTCTCGGAGGGAAAGCTAGTTTCGGTGAAGCTAATGATCAAGCAGCTTTTAATTTCTTGGCTAGGTCTTGGTTTGGTACTGATCCGGCAGAGACCACACTTGGCCTTGACGGACCCGGTCTAGTTTCAAAGTGGGTGCTCTTTAACCTTGGTCCAGTGCTCAAACTCGGTCTTCCAAAATATCTTGAAGATCTTACCGTCCATTCCTTCCGTCTACCACCATCACTAATTAAAAAAAGCTACCAGCGTCTTTACGATTTCTTCTACGCTTCGTCAGGCTTCCTGCTCGACGAAGCAGAAAATTTAGGAATTTCACGTGAGGAGGCATGTCATAATCTTCTTTTCACCACATGCTTCAATTCATTCGGTGGGATGAGGATTTTATTTCCAAACATGATGAAATGGCTAGGCCGTGCCGGGACCAAACTCCACGCTCGATTAGCCGAAGAGATCAGATCAGTGGTCAGATCCAACGATGGAAGTATTACAATGCGGGGCATGGAAGAGATGCCATTGATGAAATCAGTAGTCTATGAAGCACTCCGAATTGAACCACCAGTCTCGCTACAGTTCGGTAGAGCAAAGCGTGATCTGATAATTGAAAGCCACGACGCTGCTTTTGAAGTCAAAGAAGGGGAGATGTTATTCGGGTTCCAACCATTCGCTACCAAAGACCCGAAAATATTTACCCAAGCCGAGGAGTTTGTTGCTGACAGGTTTATTGGGGAGGGAGAGAAGATGTTGGAGCACGTGCTGTGGTCTAACGGTCCAGAGACAGAGAAGCCGACGTTGGGAAATAAACAGTGTGCAGGGAAAGATTTTGTGGTACTCGTGTCTAGGCTGTTTGTGGTGGAGTTGTTCTTAAGGTACGATTCATTCGAGATAGAGGTTGGAACGTCGCCCTTGGGAGCAGCTGTGACGGTTACTTCATTGAAAAGGGCAAGTTTTTAGATAATTGGAGATTTTTGTGTCTTGTGAGGGTAGATTTGGGAGACGAGTTCTTATAGTGTATGATAGTTTTTTGGGGGGTAAAGTTACCCTATGCTTTCCGAGACATCAAACTCGTGATGTCGAGGTCCTTTTCTTAGTTAATTTAATTGGAAAAAAGTGATATAACAGTGTACCATATGGTGAGCAATAATAATGAAATGAAGCAGCATCTTATTGTTGGAGAAAAATATCTTCAAGTGTATAGTGCTGGTGGTGATCTGATGGGGGAAGTGGCCCTTTCCAACTGCTTCTGGGGCTGCTACTTGCTTTTCTGTGCGCTGGACAGAGACTTCATGTCATTTGATGGTTTGTATTTATTTAGCTAGTGTAGTTGGCGTGGCAGTGATGGGGACAAGTATTCATACGCCAAGTTTGATTCCAATTTCCAAAGCTCAGAACATCATTCATCATTTTACACCACCAGTTTGATTTTGAGAGTTTGTTTGGAAATTGAAATTCAACGACTTCTGTCTTCAAATGACTTTTCCGTGTTTTTTTGTTATCCTAATGGTTGCTTTTCAAAGTTTTATTGTCGTCGTCGTGGTTGCTTTTCTCCTTCTGTCAACAATCTTAAACGCAGGATGCTCAAAGTAACTCTAGAAGGCTTTGAAAATCGATTAGATTGAAGTTTAGATGGTACACGTTTTTCGGGTATGGAGGAATGAAGACTTGAATTGTATCTCCCACTGTGACAAAATATTAAAAGGCATGAAAGACATTTTTATCTGCCAGCTAAATCTAAAAGACTCTGTTGGAATAAAGAAGGAAGTGAAAACATGTAAAAATCTCCAGCAGCAACACTTTTCTTGGATCGGAGAACATCCATTAGAGTATAGTTTTTAGTTTTTTTCCCACTTTCAATCGTGAATCATATGAATAGCCATTCTTTCTTTCTTTCTAAATCGATCCCATGTAAGCTTTCCTAAGATTTAAACCAGAAATCTCCAAGCAGCAAAGCATTAACAGCCGGATGAAACAGCCTTATCTATGGAACCTGCCAAAAAAACATTTCTCTGTATAAATCCCATGTCAGATTAATTCCCACCATGCAAATCTTGTATTCAAATTCAATTGTACAGGACACCATCCTGGAAGTTGCGACTGAGTGGTCTTCATTTATGCATGTGCTCCATCTGTAGCCCATGGCCACACCTAGTGGAGATATTGAAAAGTAATCACGGTTTATAATTTGGGAAGTAGTGATGCATATGCATGACATCAACCATTTTTTTATATATTTATTTAAATATTAAATTGCTCATCAGATAACATGATAATAATAATAATAAAAACATTATAAAAATATAAAAAAATCCTTGATAAAAAAAACCGTTTTGATTTATTTTGCTTTCTAAGAGCTTGTTGGTTGTTTCAATGCTTTCTTAAATGGAAAGAAATTCATTTATTTTTAATAGACTTAATAATAACTAATACAATCTCTTCAATAATTAATTTTAAGTTATTTTTATAAAAAGGATAAAATATGAAAAATATTGTTCCAATAAACAATAATAAACAATGTACAGTGTCTCCCCTCCTGTTCTATCTCTTGTTAATTAACATCTTGACGGTGATTTGGTGGAATCGTTCTTCTTCCTGGAAAGGGCTGGTTCTCCTTTATCAAATGTTTCCAGGTCTGGGAAAATGGGTTAAAAAAGGGTCAAATTAAAGATCATTTTCAACTGGTGGGCTGGACGAGATTCAAGTTCTCATTTTGCACGCTTTGACTTTTCAACATGAATCTTACAAAAAAAAAAAACCCGTGAATGATCAAAAATACGAAAATAATTTCTCATCGTGCAGCCTAGAAGGATAAATTGGGATTTTAGAAGGAAACAAATTTAAACACGCAAAAGATTCTGAAAATCGAAACTTTTTTTATTAGATCCAAAATAGCGCCAGTCAACTGTAGATGGGTTGTTTGTTTGAGATGGCCTTGTCTATCCATAAAACAACACTGTTTTTGTTTGCAATGGACCCGGAGGAGACGCTGCTGCCTCTTATTTTTACCTTCTTATTTTACTGTTCCCAAGATTTAACGTGCCTTTTATTTTGGTTGGCTCTAACGGATCACGATCTTCCTTTTCAAATAATAATAATAATAAAAAATCGAATCACGTGATCTTTCTAAGTGCATGGGCGGCACCATGTCCCCTGAGGATGGGAGCCGGATGTTGGTTGGCCCGATGGGGCTGAGGAAGTGCTGATGCAATCCACTACAAATGTTTACATCCCTGGAACACTATGACGTGACTGGCTGTTTTATGGACCGTACCTAACCAAGCCCATTACCATAAACCAATTCAAAGGTGATTGGACATTTTAGTTGTTTAAAATTTAATTTTGATATAAAAATTTATTTTTATTTTTTTTTGGTCAGAGAAGAGAGATGTTAGATTCTAGTTTTAAAAAAAATTCATCGTTGACAATGATTTCAGCAACCAAAAAAGTTAAAATTGAGGTTAAATTGGTTCCATTTCATGAGGATAGTTTTACCTACATGTTTTTTTTCCCTTCTCCCTACCTGAGAAGGCAGATCTAACCACAAGAATGGTTTTGGGTTCAAGGATGATTTTGGTTTTTTGAGTTATTTTTTGGTTTTATTATGAGGCCATGAATAGGTTTATCAAGATGTTTTGGGTATTTTCTAGGTATTTTAGGTTAAAATAGGTTTAAAAATGGTTTTTTAAGCCATAAAATTGAAGCCATGTTTTCTGGGGATTAGAGGTCGCTAAAATCTATCAAAACAAACAACCTATCATCTACTCTCTCTCTCTCTCTCTCTCTCTTAAAATAGGACATACAAATACAAAAAAAAGTATGTCTAGACACACGAGCTGAAAGGCCAACATGCATGGGCTCCTTTTGTTTTTTGCTATTTTATATTTGGGTTAAATTTTTTTGATAAAAGAGTCATTTGAACCCAATTGAGTTCATGAGTTGGGTCAC
>Ga0325414_1005133_pt1 | contig 13777 bp, 8 predicted proteins | sample PopdelMetagenome_8_FD_206183 | JGI IMG/M metagenome (GOLD analysis project Ga0325414, IMG submission 206183) | Populus deltoides microbial communities from Bellville, Georgia, United States - Leaf-PdKOR-R3 | ecosystem: Host-associated > Plants > Phyllosphere > Phylloplane/Leaf | place: USA...
GTGCAAGAAGCCATGTTTAGGTCATCCATTCGAGAAACTAAAAGGCAATAATGAAAGTGGAGTAGGTGATTTTTGTTGTTTTTTCTTTGTTTTGCCTGTTCCATTTTCAAACACCTGTGCTTCTTTCTTCCACACGGTTTAGCCCCACACGAGAGTAGAATTCCTAGAGCCATTCCCTTTTTGTTTTCTCCTTTTAGGATTGTTATGTGATCGGACTTTCAAGTGGGTGTGATTATTTTTGGATTTGGTTTTTATTAAAAAATACAAGTAAATAAATTTTATATTTTAAAAAAATCAAAACCAAACTGAAACCGATTTAAACTGGCATGTTTTGAACCGAGCCTTGTTAGAAGGAGCCCAGCCTTGCACGTTTTGAAATCTTTCATTGTTAGCAGCTTTTTGGTTCAACAATCTATATCTAAATTGTTTTTCAAAGGAAGAAAATATTATCGTTCTCTACGGTTTGTTTGTTTTTTTTTAATCTAGACAGCACCTGACCCACAATGAGTGGAAAATTAGGGTTCATGGTGAGGCAATCAATTCGGGTGAGCATTGAATAAAAAAAAACAGCCAGCAAATTTGAAGATGGGAAAACGGAAGTGGATTGTTTTGACTAATTTGTTTTGATTTTTCAACATTCAATTTATTCTTTCTTTATGGTCAAAAAAACCGAAACTGAAAAGGAATTGGTCATTTGCGCAATGATACCAGCTAAAAAACGGAGGGCAGCCATCCCTTTGGGAATTAGAGAGAAGGAGATGGAGAATACAATTTAATTTCACTTTGAAATTTAAAAAAAAAACATTTTTATCCTTTTTATAGCTATAATTTTATCCTTGCAAATTTGGAAAACTTTCACTTTGCTCCTATAGTTTTAGATTTCTTAATGTCACCCTATACTTTCCAAAAGTTTCAGTATCACCCCCCATCTACTAACAAGCTAACAAATTCCAGTGATGATCTCACGTTTTGGATTATTTTTTTTCTGCTTTTGTTTCTATATATTTTTCGAAGTATTTCATAAGATATTGATTGGTCGTATATATGAGAATTTAAGAAAAACTACAAAAAAAATGTAAGAGAAAAGGGTGAAAGCATGATTCCTTTAATAGCTAAACGTTTTCGGAACCAATAGGAGAATATTGAATATTTTTAAAGTATAAGTATAGGATTGGAACATTAGTAAGACTACAGTGGCAGTTTTATACTTTACCCAAAAGGACGAAAATGAAAAAAAAGAAGAAAAAAGGGTTGACTTTTCAATTCGATTAAAGTATATATCACGTGGAGACCATTGGGATTATTACTCCTTGCAAAATGCAAAGTACTTTGCTCACGTGATAAACCACATCGCAATTTTGGCCGACTCTCAAAAGGATAATGATGATTAATCACAACATTCATTTCACACTAAAATATTATAATGAATATAATCTTCTTCCTTGTTTTTTTAATTCCTTTTATTAAAACCATGAACGGCATGCATAATTAAAAATTAATGGAAAAAAAACTAAAACAATTGATATGGTTGTTAAAAAGATAAGATTTGATTTCTTTATTTTAATTTTGAAGTCATTATCATATAAAAGGTACGTATAGGATAAGTAAAATTCTCTGAAAATATTCTTTATTGAAAAATTAAAAAATAATACTAATCCAACCTCAAATAGACTTGTAGATATAAGAAACTATATCATAAAATAAAATATAAGATATTATTTTTCATTTTAAGCCAGGTGGCACATTATATTGTGTAAAAACCAGTAGAGGGGGTAAGACTTGAACAGGTTCTCATCTTACCCTCTTATTCTACAGAATATCAAATACCAATGAATTAGAAATATATTGATACAATAAGCTTGAGCCATAAGCTTGAGCCACTCATTATCTTCTCATCAAATCCTCCATCCCCACACGTTTTGATTGTGTTTAAGGTTATGGATAAAAATTATTTTTTAAAAGTATTTTTTATTTTAAAATATTTTAAAATAAATTTTTTATTTTTTATTTTTAAAATTTATTTTTAATATTAAAAGATCAAAGCAATTCAAAAACATAAAAAACCAAATTTCAAGAAAAAAAATTCAAGATTTTTAAAATAACATGAATATCCGGCTCAGCTTGCACGCACCTCGACTAATCTCATGGACCCTAAAATTAACGACTATGTAAGCTTCAAGTGGCCCTGAGGTTTGTGGGACTCAAACTGGTGATCTCTAAAAGCAAACTCAGAATCTAATCAGTTCAGTTACACCTCTTATAATTCTAAAAATAATTATTATCCATTCAAGAAAAAGTATCGGCATAATTGAGGTTGAGTTCAGTATTATCTCCAAACATAGATTGAAATAATTGAAATAAAGAATGCATGTCCCTTTTGTTTTCATATTTCGAAAGAACGAAAATTAACACTAAAACTATATTCAGAACACATTTATTTTCTATCTTTATCGGTGTCTTTAAAACTAAACAGGTCTTTTTAACCAAAAACTCTCGCTCCCAGACAAACAATAAATATTCTCTGACCTGCATCCATGATCTCAATGCCAGCAATTTAATTACTTTCTTTAATGGGAAAATCTGTGTCCACAATCATCTTTTGTCAGCAAGGAAAAAATAAAAGAGAAAGAGTCCCCACTCCAAAGAGAAAAGAAATGGTATAAATTCTATTTTATAGATACACCTATCAGTTTTCAAATTTGTTTTATTTGAGCTCTTTAAAATATTATTTCTTGTGGTTCAAGAGGATTTCCAGAATTTTATGACACTGATGAGTTTTTATGTTTTTTAAAATAAGTAGGTGGACAGTGGACAGTGGACAGTGGACTCCGTTGTCTAATCAGTGGCCTTCTGCTATCCAAAAAACCATACAAACTTTGGCTGGAATATTCTGTACTGCCAGAAGGTTTCTACTTTCCTGTTTTTTATTTTTGTTTTTTGTTTCGCTGCGATTTCTAGGATTTCTAACATGGAACACATCTCTGAGGTACAATGGCTGCCTACCTCATTTTAGGGAAACTGCAATGACTACTTATTGGTTCTTGTAACGGATCCTATTACCTATAAGGTATCCTGTACCACAGCTCCTACCAGGAATTGAAGATGACAGTGATGAGACTTTTGAATTTTGATCCTCCTGTCCTCTATTGATTAATAACGTCTGTGCAGGAATTTTTAATTTGCGAACATAAATTTTCAGGCATGGAAAAGGAGAGCTTCCAAGTCTGTAACATGGTTTGTAAGACTTAGCCGGGGGTCTCACTTGGTAAATTTTCAGGCATGGAATCACCAGGTTGGGTTTGGTAAATATGGTTTGAAAGATTTGAAATGGTGCTGAATCAAGGCAATCAAGGAGAGAGCACGAACAAGGTTCTCACGGAGCAAAAGGAAAATAGAGAAGAACGACGGACATGGACAACTCTGCTACCTCGAAACTAATATGATTTTCCCTTTCTAGCCCATCCTGAGAAACTGCATGCATCTGTAACCTTTTCCCTATACTTTAATTCAACATGACCGAAACTCATGTTTGTTTGCATGGCAGATCATTAAGAAAGCAAAAATATCTTACTCATAGACACTGACCAATGTTATCCTGTCATTTGTGCAGATGGGCACCCTGCATAGGCGCACTCTGTGGAAGAACAAAGCAGCAAAAATAGTTTAGGCAACAGTAAATCTCCTTCCATGAAGTAACTAAAACCATAATCCATTTGATGCTCTCTGTATTTATATAAAGATGTTATTCTCCAATAGAACCTTGTCTGTGCATGTTGATTTCTAGGAGATGTACAGAGTTCAGTTCAAAACTGGATGATTCCCCTATCTTACCCTCAGCTCCTCTTGAGATCAACAACAATGACACTGATGTTATCAGCGCTTCTCCGTCCTAGGGCAAGGCGAGTAAGAAGTGCAGCAGCCAACATGCTTCGAGATGGGTACAATGCTCCAGCACCTTCTTCTTCAATCTGAGGCCTGGCCTTGGCAGGAGGATTTTTTTCTCGGAGGCATTCGCGAGCTACCTGACAAGCCAAGTCACTTGACAAGACATCCCATAAGCCATCACTAGCAAGAATTAAGCACTCATCTTCTGGTTCTCTTTTTGTAAAAGTAATCTCAGGCTCTGCTATTACAACTGGCTTTAAATATTTGTCCCCTGCTCAAAAAAACATAACAGAAGAAAAAGAATTGAGCAAGCATTTTAAGAACCCTAGTATACAGAGATGAATAATTGATCATCCGGTGCTAGATACGAACATAATACCACCACATCCAAAACAAAAGTTATGAGCTAACTGATATGGGTTGAGAAACCATAGTCAGGCAATTAACCTACAAATAAATGATTGATAATTGAACATCAAAATTTAGCGCACTCCTGAAGCAAACAGGCAATTCTACAGAGACTAGATAAAAATTATAATACTGTTAAACAAGCGTTACGGCAAACGGTCATGCGATATCACATAAATGCTTCTCAGATATTTAAACATCATAGTTTAACATGCTGCTACCGAAAAACAAGAAATGCATCACCTTGAAACAAATTTCCACCGAAGGATTGGAAGAACATTTTTCTTTTCTTTCCTGACAGGCTAAACAAGATTTATTTCAATTGAAAATGGAGAAAAAATAAACAAGTCCATGGCTGAATGTTAAGAATAGAATGTAATCAATTCAACTGTTTTGCCAAACTGATGATAAGATTTGATTTCCACCCATAGTCTTCCGAAACAGAAACCTAATAATTATTTCACTAATGAAGTCAGACGTGCAATTGTGTGCGCACATGCCTTCACAACCAAAAGCATGTTTTGGTTTATGTCAAGAATTTAATCCTAATCCTACCACCTGGAAGCCATGCAGGCACCGGTTACTATTTTCAGCAAAGCAACGTTGTCTTGCCTGAGATGCATTATGGAAAATTCTGAAACCATTAGGAGGGTGGGGGGAAAAAACCCATCTTTATTGTCATGGTTATGTAACCACATCTTCTAATGTTTAAGATCCAATATTAAACATTGGATCCTCCTATGGTAATGCACTGCCAACAGTGTAGATCTTCACCAGACTTTAGCACTCAGCTTGACAGCTCCATAGTTTGACCTGATTGATACAGAAACAGCCAAATTCCTAATGAAAACCAACACGCAACCCATTTTCATGTTGGGTGTCTCATAATTAGGTTGGAGTACCCAAGATGAATAATCATTGAAACTTTGGTGTTTATCACAGGAGCAACGGATTCTCACTGTGAGAACAACATTTATAGCCTGTCATTAAGTGACAAGATTCATAATCAGTAGATTAACCGCAGCAGCAGAATCAAACTTCATATTGAATAATAATAAAGTATGCAGTTGCGTCATGCATAGCGACAGAATCTAACGTCAACCAGGAAAAAGAAAAGGAACTACAGAAATTATGGCAAAGAAATTAAAAAGATCAAATGCAGTGCACAAGAATTCAGATGGAAAGTGACCAGGATAAAAATTTAGCTACACATTGAATAATAATAAAGTATGCAGTTGCGTCAGGCATAGCGAAAGAATCTAACGTCACCAGGAAAAAGAAAAGGAACTACAGAAATTATGGCAAAGAAAATAAAAGATCAAATGCAGTACACAAGAATTCAGATGGAAAGTGACCAGGATAAATATTATCTAGTTTTTTAGCTACTTTGCTAATGCTGACATTTACAAATTGAAGCATATAGAAATAGAATACCTACAGTACATTCTGTCACTTGCGGCTTTCAATTTAGGATTAAATGCCTTATATGTATCATGGCTTTCATTATATATAGCTTAGATACAACAGCCGAGAATCTCTCTCAACAACATGCAAAAATGCAAAGGAGTACAACGAACTTAAATTTGCATCTTTAGTATGTTATTCTAGCAAGTGTAATGTAAAAATCATACCACTAATTTCAGAATCCCTCCAGCAATGAGGCATTGATAACAAAAATTCACAAACCTCCATATATACATGTAATCACCTTAAATCTCATTGAATGGAGTCAACCCACATGCTGTGGTAATCATTCTTATCCTATTACTCATATAAACCATGTGATTTCTCTATTACATTTTCCATGTTTTTAGTTGAGTATTCACCTTACCTAAATGACATCCCGAAAAATATTTTTACCAAATATAAGTCAGACAATATCTTTAGTCATTTAATCAACTCTTACATCCATCATCTTTCCATTGCTCATGTGCTTAGGTGAAGCACCCTTGACACTTGATTGCAGGTTAAGCGTGCACTAGCTTATACTACATAACTATAGTAAAGCAGACTTATTCCTAGCCATTTTTCCCTCTCATTTTCCTTTCTTTTGAAAAAAGAACAAATTAAAAAGAAAGAAGAATGGCCTAGCATTTATAGTGGCTCCTTAATATCCATTTCTGATGGGGGGAGGGAATCACAAAATTATAGCCCATCCAATTGCCCTTTCTAGACTTTCCAACATTATTACATGCTTATGTTGAACCTCAGGTTGGCAAGCAATCCGTACTTGAATGGCATATGCTAAATTCGATAACCATGGGACATTGATGGATTTTTTTCTTTTTAATGCTGTTACACACCAACATCTGTCCAATGGTACTGGAAGTCAAGCCTCCAATATGCAACAAGTGCACTGCCATTTCATGAATATTAATTTATTCTAGATGTTCAACAACAACTACTGAAAGAATGAAAGTCCCTGTGCTTCTAGGGATGGCAATGGTATCGGAATCCGATGTGTATTCCATCCAATCCGAATGGATAGGTTTTCTTGACAAAAAAATGATTTTGGTTAGTATTTGGATAAAATCTGAAAAAAAAAATCACGGTTATGGTTAGGTTATGATTTTTGTGGTATTTGAACTAATCCGATCCAAAACACACACATATTATATTTATATTCTATATGTAATGGCCAAATTATAATTATAATAATGTTTTTGTCTACATATAGTTGGCTATATTTATTAAAATTATTGATTCTAAAAAAAAAATTAAAAGCTATCTATTCAATTAAGTTTTTTTAAAAAGAGAGAGAGAGAGAATGGATGATGAATATTTGAATGAATTTCCAAAATCTGATAGTTTAGATTTTTTTATTCAAAATCCAAATCAGACAATAAAGGATGGATTATGGTTATTGTTTTTTCCATTTGGATATGGTTATATTTATACTACCATCCAAATAAGTCTATGTGCTTCCTTTACTAATTATATGAATGAACCTATTTGGAAAAAAAAAAAAAAGATAATTACTTCACAAACTTTTGCTTGTTTTTTCAAAACAAATGTTTTCGATACAATAAGAGGCAACAGATGGATTAGAGGAGTATTGTGGTTTCCAGCAAATATAGAACTAGTTTAATGATTTCAGTCTCTAGTCAGTAATTAACCCATTCATCCAAACAAAGGAAAAGGAAACCTAGATCCCATAAACAAGGATATAACAAGCATAGACTACCCATTTCACCAAATCAATTCATCAAAAATTCATAGGCTGGCGAATTATTAATGTAAGCATGCATCTATATCAGGTGAATAAATTTAAAAAACTATCAACAAGTTTAGAAAATCTATAGATACCAAAACCTCCTACAATAATGCTTCTCGCCCTTCTACTCTTCAGGGTATCAATGACTCTCCAAAGGTTAAAGCAGAGCACTGCTTACTTACCCTTGAGCAAACTTATAAATGGAAAACTAGATAACATTAGAGCAAATAAAGGGCACTAATTTGCTCAAAGAAATGTACTGAATTTTCAAAATGAACTCGAACAAACGGTGATTTTCATTGGTGAAATTGAAAATTATCAATACAAGGCCGTTCAACGCCATAAAGTGAGACATTCAACATGGATGCACATCCAAATCTGTAAGCAAAAGGACTAAGAGTAGTTTGTGTAAAAATGAAAACTAATCTGCTAACGTGAAAGATGTTTTTTCTGTGTTCCTTGTCATGTAATAAAATTAAAGCATCTAATCCCAATAGCGAGTTCTTTATTTGCGCGAGTGGAAAAAATATAAACAACTTAACTTTAGGTGTATACATCGCAAGAGTTTGATGAGTTGTAACTCCAGAAAAAGAACGATGATTCAGTTAAACCTATAATAGATTACCTATTGCTCGAGACATAGCAAGAATGCCTTCAACTCGAGCTCCATTCAGGAAGATCACTCGGCCTCCAGCAGCTTCAATTCTTGCAAGTTCATCCGACCTATCCGGCTGCAACAAATGTTGGGAAATTTTTTTATTAATTAATCAAGTAAAAAAAAGTAACAAAAAGATAAAAGGGTGAGCAAGTCAAATCATACCCTAAAAAAGAGAGATAGCTCCTCAAATTTTCAATCCTTTTAAATCTGAGGAAGAAACAAGAATTTTTTCTATCTATTGGAAAATTTGATAAAAAGTGCAAACAAATTTGGTAGTGGACTTATCGATGAAATGGAATCACTTCTCATTTTCTTGTTTAGTATGATTTAATTTCAGATAATAAGATTATAGTTAACAAAAAATTAGGATATCCTATATAAAGTGGAATAAATTTGAACTATTACAAGTAAATCCTACTTCAGATAAAATTAAGATGTAAATCCCATATGTTAGATTGGAATCTTTATTTTCATTTCCAATCCTCCGATAAACAAATCCTGAATCCTGCATCAGAGGAAAAAAAACTCATACTGTGATGAAAATACGAGGTTGCCTTGCTAAACTATTGAAAACTTCCATTGCGTGACAGATGGAAAGTAACCATCTGGACACTGTTTATTCATGAACACATGCATGTGCTGGTGTAGGTCCAAACATTACAAACCACAAACCATTTCTCAAATCATTAGAACAGTTTTGAAACCTTAGTCAAAAGGATTCTTCAATGAAGAATGGACATCATAACTAGTTGATTCATGCATGCCAAATGTCAAGACCACAAACATGGTAGTACAAGAGCACAACTTTCCACAAGAAAAAAGGACAGATTCCTGGTTTCAAGGATGTCCAGAGTCCCCACCCTGTCAAACAAAATGCCACCTGTTCTCTAAAACATGTTCTCTTTGGCAAGGTGACAAATCCATGTGTTTCACATCATCATATACATGTGATCCCATGCAAAAAACGTAAAAATCTAGAGTCACCATGATTAAAATCATGACTAGCGATGGACGGACTGCGTTACCTAACACGTGTATTGATAGTACCATCAGCGTTTTCCGATTGCAAAACTAACCTTATGATCAGCACTAAGGGGAATGGCCCTCCCGCCTCGCGATAGGACGGCGCGTGAGTCGCCACAATTAGCGACGATTATATGCTCTGGGGATAAAACAGCCACGACCGCTGTAGACCCACCGAGTGCCATCTGCATGGGGTGGCACCCGCATTTGAACCACTCACTCCCACATGCGCACGTGCCCATTGCCACCTCATCCATTCTCTCATAGCTCCTCTTCATCACTCCCCTCCACATTTCCTCCCATTCAGCCCCACCACCCCCACTCTCACTACTCACGCGTGTTGAGTCCACGCGTGCCAGTTCTTCCTCTATCAACACGTGCATCCTTTCCCTGCATAATGCTGCCACCTGCGCAAAAAAGAGAAAAAATATATAAATACATCTATTAAATGACCATAATGCCCTTTCAAAAACAGAGGTGGACAGTTTTCTGCAAATACGTGAGCGCCGCCATGACCGTCAAAAACACCAAACAAATGCACCGGTCTCCGGCGGTTAACCTCCGGCTGGAAAAAGTTAATCCGTACAGAAATCGCGTCCTCCATCTCACGTGACCTTCCTGACACAGACATGCTCCCAAAAACCGGCTCCGCCACCGGAATTTCACAAACCGTCTCCACAACCCGTTTTCCTTCCGTGGAAGTTGAACTCGAGCTCTCCCCCGCCGCCGCCTGTTTCTTCTCTTTTGAAGTCAGAGGATCAATCGGCTGAGAAGAACCACCAGAGGCGAGACGCCTCATCTCGATTCTCCTTCTTCTGCGCTCCCTGCATTTCTCCGGTGAATCATCTCCATCGTCGTTTAACATCCTTCGGTAAAATTCCGTCATTAAAATCCGTTACCGTTAACAGTCATCTCCGTTTGACATTCACGAACAGAGAGGGGAGATAGTGTTTGTGAGAGAGATTTAAAAGAGAGAGTTTATATTTTATTTCATTTTTACTAATTTTATTAATTTAATTTTGAAGAAGTGGGGACTGTGGAGGAGAAGAAAGAAAGGGCGATGTGTTGTGCTTCCTCTATTTATCGAATGGGAGGCCAGCTCCAAATTGCCCTTTCACTTACCATTATTTGCTCTCCTTCTTCCACGTGTCCACCCTGACGCTCCATCTTCTGATTCTTTCCTTCTTTGTATTTAATTATTTCTTTATATATAATTTATGATAAAATATGAGTCAGCAGTGAACGATGTTGACTGAAAACTATTGCAAATTAAGTATTCTTGAAGAAGTTAGATGGTATAAATTATAATTAATGAGCTAGTTAAAGGCTTAAATGTATTTTAAACTTTTAATTAAAATAATATGTAATTTAATTTTATAATAATTTTTTTCTTCAAGTAAAAAAATATTCTTAATTTTTTAAATTTCAAGTTTGATGATAATAATAATAATTAGGTGTAAATTCTTAATTCCATCTCTTCTCTTTGTTAAATCGGCTATATATCACGATATTCTGAAATCTTTTGCGGGGCACAGACAGGACGACACGAATCTGACAAATGGAATCCCCTAACTGAACTGCTTACAAGTGGACCAATAATTGGCTTCCACGTATAGATAGAAATAGGATGGCCCACAAAAGGTGTTTGTCTTTTTTCAAGTGTTTTTCTGTCCATCAATCCTTAAATTACGAAGCCGCAACACACGTGTCAAGCTCTGGACTAACCACCACTCGAAAGTGACGTGTCTGGTCCATCGATGACACGTAGGAATGTGCTGTCGGAGAAAAAAAGATGAGAGGCGGCAGAGAGTCTTTGTTTGTGGGTGGTTGTAATGGACTTGGTTCATAACTGTGGAGAAGCTTTCCTCATGTTTGACTGTGGAAACTTGTTTGGACTCGAAACCTTAACTTTGGGTTAACTACAAATTAGTCCTTCATATATGCTCTACGTTTCAAATAAGTCCCTTAAGTGTACAACCTTTTGCCAATGGCTTGCTGTCCAAGTTCACCTGATTCCCATGCTCTCAATCGACCCAGAAAAAAGAATGGGTTAAATTATATTTATTAATGATTATTTTTTTTTATTATTAATATTAAACATTTTCGGTCTGGATTGGATTTGATTATATCAACTAGGTCATTAAAACCGAATCAATTAAGTTTTATTAGGCTAATGACTTAACTCGATTTAATTAGAAACTCAACTCAAGTAATGTTTTAAATTTTTAATTTTTCAGATAAACTTGTTAAACTAGCTTAGGTTTAATAACTATATTTCTAAGAGGCTTCACATTCAAATCTTTGAATCTTCATGATTTAATATTTTCAGATACATTAAATGTGTGTGTATAAAATATATTAACATATACTAGAAGGAATTTGCTTTTCAATGCAGTAATAAATAGTGAAAAGTTGAGGTTTTTTTTTTATTTTGGTCTTTAAGATTTTTTAGGACTCTTTTTTTTTAATTTCAATCTTTAAAAAAAAATCATATTCCAACATCGGGTTTACTAGGTATAGGACTTCATGATTTGTTTTGATTTATTTTTCATGAAATAATCATGGTCTAATAACCTAGATCACGAGTTTTACGGGCTAGCTGTGTGATTAATTATTTTTTTATGAATTTTTTTCTCAACTTCATTCTTTAACATTGAATTGATTATAAATTGAGCTTCATAATTTTTTTTATTTATTTTCTATGAGGTATCATGATCTCATGACCTTAGATCGCGAGTTTTTTAGGTTAACTATGTTGATTCGAGTTATTTTTTTGTCATTTTTTATTTTTTTAACTTCATCATTCAACATTGAGTTGATTAGGAATTGAGTTTTATAATTATTTTTTAATTTTTTCTCTATGGGTTATCATGATCTCATGACCCAAGTCGCGAGTTTTGCATGTTAGCCAAATTTACTTGAGTTTTTTGTCCTTTTTTAACTGAATATTTTTTTTTTCAAATTGAGTTAATTGAGATTTGGAATTTATAACCTTTTCAATTTGCTTTCTATAGAGTTATTCTAGTATTCTAACCTGGGTTTAACAGGTTAATAGGAAGTGAAATTTATAATTTTTTTTATTTGTTTTCTATAGGGTTATCGTGGTCTCATGACTTGGGTCATAAATTGGGGAGGATGACTTGAGGTTTTTTTTGTCCTTTTTTGTCAATTCTTTTTTCATTTTCATCTTTTAATATTGGTTTTATTAGGAATTAGATTTTATAATTTATTTCAAATTGTATTTTATGAGATTATCTTAGTCTTATGACCCGGGTCAAGAGTTTGATCGGTTGATTGAGGTGGTTTTTTATGTTGTTTTTAAAAAACTTTTTCTTTAACATTGAGTTGATTGAGAATTGGTTTTTATAATTTATTTTGATTTGCTTTCTATTAGGTTATTTCAAAATCATGAGTCGAGTTTGACAAGTTAATTTGAGTTTACTCGACTTGTTTATTTAGTTAAGTTTTGTTTTAATTTTATCCTTCAAAATTAGATTGATTGAGAATTGAGTTTAATAAAAAAAAAAAACTAATTGCTTTTTATAGGGATATTAGGGTCTTGTGACCTGGGTAGTGATTTAGCAAGTTAACTCAAGTTGATCCGAATCAATTCAATATGTTGTCTTTTTAATATCTAAAAAAAATATTGTTTTGATTTTTTTAATATAAACTATATTTTCATCGGTTATAGTTATCTTTAAATATGTCAATTCAATCAAGTAACATTAAGTCAATCCTCATATAATTTATTTATTTATTTATTTTGTAAAAAACACATTAATAACATTTGAATATTTTATTTATGTAAAAAATATTAATTTGACTCGCAATATAATAAATATAATGATATAGTAAAGAAAATAATTAGTAAAGGGTTAAAGGAAAAATGGGGAATTATGCTTTAGTTAGTGTATTGCAACTATAAATAAAACTAAAAATGTTAAGGTCGGTTTAAATGTTAATTTATTTTTTTAATTATATCATAACAAATTCATGTTACAACTCAGTTGGTTGAAGTATGCGAGGCGAGCTTAAAATCGTGTATTCAAGTGGTGACGGTGCATATATTTTTTACATTGTAGCAGATAACGTGTCATTCGTCACATTTTCTTTCCAAAATTGGGTCAGGCGTCCGGGCCTCCGTTAAACCCACGCTCTTGGTTGGGATTTTTTTTGGTTTTTCTTTAAAATTTTATTATTTGATATTAAATTTTATTATTTAGTATTGAGTTGATTATAAATTAATTTTATATTTTTTATCATATAATAAATTTAAAAAATTAATTTAACTTAATAAAGCCTATAAACACGGTCACGGTTGTGACAGCTTAGCTGGGATCAGCCTCACATTTTTATTTTTTTTCCTTTAATTTTTGTTTTCTTTCAACCTCTTTAGCTTTCAAGGTCACATTAAATAATTCTTACTTAAATTTAATTTAAAATTCAGTTGAAGTAGAGAATCGAGGATAAATCGTACAAGTTTTAACATATATATCAATTATTCTGTTTTGAAACACAGTATGATGATATGAAACAACGTTCTTGCTGGCTTTAATCAGCGGCCTGTGAAGTTAGCATCTTTTTTCATA
>Ga0325414_1005134_pt1 | contig 13777 bp, 12 predicted proteins | sample PopdelMetagenome_8_FD_206183 | JGI IMG/M metagenome (GOLD analysis project Ga0325414, IMG submission 206183) | Populus deltoides microbial communities from Bellville, Georgia, United States - Leaf-PdKOR-R3 | ecosystem: Host-associated > Plants > Phyllosphere > Phylloplane/Leaf | place: USA...
GCAAGTATATCGCCAGAACGGTCAGCTGCATCAAGCAGTTCGTTCCAATTCATGGCAGTGCTAATGCACATCTCACTCAGTACAATTATAGCTAGCCCTAGACCCTTCATATGTATTTTCAAGTATAAGTGTAAGCTGTCCGAACATTTATTATTATATAAAAAAAGAAATCATTAAAAATTGAACTAAATCCATTACATTATTGATTATAAATATAGTTATCAATATTCCCCGCAGGTTAATATAGGATCTGGGTGATTTGAGACCTTGATTGAATAAAAAAAAATCTAGATTTGTAATTGGCATGGAAAAAATCATATAACCTGCGGACTTAAGCAAAAAAAAAATAAGCAAAAAAACCTAGACATGATTTTTTTTTTTGCTTGGCTCAATGTTGTATATGTAGATCAATCATATATTTTTTTTTTTGTTGGTTATCAATTTTTATCAAAATTTATTATATAAATACTAGAAAAAAATTGTATTTTTTTTAACATGAGATTGGAAGCTCCCCTACACATATCTATTCTATGTTCACAAAAAAAAAATTGTGTTTTTCCACTGTGAAAATAAGAAAATTTTTTGATTTAAATATTTTAATTTTAAAAAATAAAATAATAATATATTTTTAACGTGAAATAAAAAACTTTTTAAAAAAATTTCTTAAACTTCAAAAAAACCTTTTGAAAAAATTTCTTAAACTTTATTATTTACAACTTACACAGCTTACATAAACATAAATTGTTTCTTAATCCTTTTACGTGAAATATTAAAATCTTATATATATTTTTAATTTTTCTAGATCAATTCGGGTTAACTCGTATGATCTGAAACCTGACTTTTTAGCTGGGTTGATCTAGAAAGAGTTTAATAACTATAAAACAATTATTGTTACAATAATTATCATAAGACTAACTAGTTACCTTTCAATAGTTAAGGTCATTTGTGACAATAAGCTTAGCATCTGCAGCCTGCACCTGCTTCTTAAGTTCTGATTCATGCGCAGCAGGATTAGCACCGGAAAACACACCACCGGAAGCCATTATTCCTAGTGCTACAATGCCATATTCAGCAACATTTGGGAGAAGCTACAATCACCACAAGCTACAATCATCACATGTCCTTTTCTCAGGCCAAGAGACCTTAAGGCCCTAGCAAACCTCCTAGTGTCTCTAACAACCTCTGCATATGTATGTCTTTCCTGTCACAGCCTCCACAAATGCTACCTGGTCAGCATACAATTCAGCATCTTGGAGTACAAAATCATTGAGTGTGATGTCCGGCACCGGCACTGCTGGACGCTGGCTTCGGAAAATATGTTCCTCTTCTGCTGAGCATGGAATGGGAGTTTCCATAAGAGACAGGTGAGAGTGTGACACTGACATGGGCTTAGGTTGGCAAGTGCTTGTTGGGTCATGACAGGATCACAGTATATGCAATCAATAGCCTTTCAGGATGCACCGATTTTTCACGAAGGAACATTGTAGGATTCTGTATTATTTGAACTCAAAACTTTGTCCTTATTCAAACAGATTTTCAAGAATCTGATTCCTGTATTTAACAGAATAAAACATGAGATTGAATCAAAAAGTGTGTATTCTACCAATTTAGACAAGTGAAGTTACATTGATTTTTGCTTCTTATAAATAGTAAGAAATTGATAGAATAAAAAACGTTTTCATGTACCTATTGTTTAACTCAGTGTAAAACTAAACTATACGAGAGTTAACTTAAAATTAAAGACAAGATTGAGAGAAAAATGAAATGAAAAAAGAAAAGGAAATGAAATTGCAAGGATAAAATCAAAATTCTTCCGATACGCCTCGTTCCACTTGCTTAACATTGCGCACTACATCGCGACCAACTTAAGCCTTTATCAATACCAAGCACTTCTTTCACGAATCTATCAAGAGAAACGGGTCAGTTTTGTGACCTCAAGCCAAGCGAGACGGGTCAGTGTTATCGCAATGACTAGAAAAAAATCTACCAAACATCTATAACTGATCTTCAGTGACGTCCTAAGCCCAGCACTAACTATCTTGACAGTAAAAGGTCAGTGTTAATTGTCATCAAGAATAATAACGAACAAAAATCAGGCTAATTTATCAACTGTGTGTGAACTGCGCAGATCCCCTTAACAGCCCTTTGAAAACAAACCCTTTGGCGCTTACCTCTTGGGGGAAAGACTGGCCCCAAATTTGATGCAATCTATGACGCGGATAAGGTTTTTTAGGTTCTAAAATTTACAACACTAAGCCGTAAAGAACAAAAAAAATTAGAGTGTTCGATCATAATTATGTTTGTTTTTGCATGCAAAGCAAACATCTCTGGATCAACTTCACCTTACAGATCAGTTTAAGCCTCTTTTATGTAAAGGTTCCTACCAGTATCACCCGCAATTGACCAATCACAACTTCTTAACAGAAATAACCGCTCTTGCAAACCACAATTTTGGCGCTTCTCTCTCATAGAATACTCATTCAGCTCTCTCTCTCTCTCTCTCTCTCTCTCACTCCCAAAGCAAGAACGGTACAGTACATCAATGGCTGGCAAAGATAACACTCAAATTGAACTTAAAAGTAAGATGCTATTTTTAGATTTGGATCATTTCATTGCAAAACCACAAGAAAAGAGTGATCGCAGCTCCAAAGAAATCACTGCTGCCAAGTTCTTCAAGATAGAAGTGGAAGCATCAGTTATTGCAAGAAACAATCTTGGTCAAGAAGTAAGTGTCAAGATTGATAAGGCAAGGCAGTGGCTGAATCAGAAGATGGATGAATTCAAGATAGAGGAAGATATTCATGAGAATAAAGGGCTCATTGTTTCAATGCTGATTTGAAGCAACTCCAAGCTGAATTTCTTTCAGTGCTTGCCTTCTGATCCAGAAGCAAAGGCCGCTGACCACCATAAGTCTAGTCTTCAAGGAGGCAATAAGCAACTGATGAATGCTGCTCTTGGCATTTCAGAGGATACATTGCCTGGTCCTTGGAATCCCTTACCTGAGGAAATTGAGCGAGTCAAGGCTGCTGTATGTGAATGCTTGGACAAGGCCAGGTAGCTCCATACATGTACCTCAGAATTTTTACTATGTTTTCTTGTTTAGTTCAGGTTCATATTTGAGATTCTTTTGTTAGTATTTTTTTTTCTTTTTTCTATTTCCAGAGTAGAAATGCACTGACTTTTTTACTTTGATCCAGATGAAACCATGTTCCACATATTCTTCTTGTAAATTTTGCACTCTATACACGTACTTTAGAAATGTTTATCTTATTTTTTTGCTAGAGTAGAAATGTCTATCTCACCCAATCTCTCTTTCTCTCAGAGTCAGGAAGAGATTAATTCGTTCATCAATGGCTGACGAAGATAACGCTCAAATTGATCCAGAAATTCAGAATCTTGTTAAGAAACTAGATGAGTGCATTGCAAAGTTTGATCAAAAGAGGCAGGTTTTACAGAACGCAATTGAGTCAGAAACCGAAGCACTCAAGAAAGATCAAAATGAAACCAGGGAACTAAGGTTGAATCTTCTTCACGAATCTGGTGCTACGAGCAGCAACATTGAAGCCGGAAGCCGGAAGCCGGAAGATTGCTAATGTGAAGCAATGGCTGAATCAGAAGGCACTGATCAGTGGTGACACTAGTGGAGACCATGATCAGGGGCATGTGTATTTGCTCTTAAATAATAATTGCTTACATTGAATTATATTAAAAATCATAATATTTTCAGTCTTTTCTATGTTTCCAGCAATAGTTACTCTGTGCTTATTGTTGATGATGATCGTAATGCTCGAGACACCATTCAGAGATACACGATGCCAGTTGGGACAGAAAAGCATCGGGCAATGGAATTTCAAGAGGCGAAGAATGGGAAAGAAGCTGTTTATCTTCATCTTGCCGGGGCTTCTTTTGATCTCATTATAATGGACAATCAAATGCCCATCATGACTGGAATTCAGGTATTATTATCATGGACAATATTCATATGCTGGGGCTTCTTTTGATCTCATTGTAGTTTTTTGGATAAAATTGGAATAAAGAAAGCTTCTTCTTTATTTTCTTGATAAATCATGATATAGTGATAGTTTTTAAGAATCACCAACTTGGTGAAATAACTGTCAGTCTGCAAAATCTGAAATTGAAAGTTGACCCATCATGATTCTGCGGCCATTTTGGTCCAGTCTTGAAGCATAAAATTGTAAATTTCGTTCCCTGTATAAAATCTTCAACTGCCAATTAACGTCGTGATATACATTTTATATGATATTTACATCTGTTCCTGGTCATATACATATATGTCAGGCAACACAGCTGCTACGTAAGATGGGTGTTAAGAGTCCGATTATAGGTGTCACTTCTGAGTCTGACCAACAAGCTTTCATCGACGCTGGCGCCGACGAATGCCTTAAAATGCCACTGGATACTGCATAGATCACTGCATTCCTTCCTAATTCCAACAAGCCAAGAAGGGCTGATGCATCGCAAGCTTGAGAGTATCTGGGTCTCCTTGGCCTGTGTTCGTTTTTTTCCCTTTGTCCTTTGATGTAGAGATGAACTTAACCAATATCTGGTTCTTGCATATTTTCTTTTCCTTGGCTACTTGAAAGGTGGCGCTGCTAATTCGTGGTGTTCATAAAGGTGGCCGAGCCAAACTTATTTAACTCACACCTAGTTTTTCTTTAAATTCGGCAAAAGCCGAGTTGTCAAATCACTATGCTATCTACCACGTTTAACTTAATTAAATAATATTGTTGGAAAATTTACTGTGACAATAAATTGGCACTAAAACTGAAAATTTAAACAAAATTATAAATAAAGTATTTTAAAATAGAGCCTTAGATTATGACCCAACTTGGCCTTAATTTAAGCCAGCTGTGAAAAGCAATGGCCAATAACCTCTCGACACTTCCTCTTTGGGGTCTGGTTTTGGCGAAACATGACTAAAACAACTAATTCCTTTTTAACACATGAGCTCAGCTCAGCTGGGTAGCTTAGACTTGTCTTCTACCAAACTATATTATATGCAAACTCTTCTTATGGTAAGGACATATCATATAGCTGCGCTTGAACATTTCCACATATCCATCCATCTGAAGCATTGACGAAATTATTTATACGAAGAATACATGAAAATTAAATGATAATATGTTTTTTTAAGAATAAATTTCAAACAATTTTTATATAAAGAATACATCATCAACAAGGAAACAAATGAAGACTTAGTTTATGTATTTTTTTTAGTGCTAATGTAAATATTTATATCCTACTTGATAGCATAAATTAAAAAGAATGCATACACTTCACTTTATATGCATTTTAAAAGAATTAAAATTAATAAATCTAGATTCTACATGAACTGGTTAATTGTTTGGGTATATCAAATTAATTGGTCAACTGCTTGTTTATTTTTTATGAATATCTAGGAATTATACAGGAATCGGTCGAACAATTAGCTTGATCAATTTGATCTGGCTGATCATTTCAGTCGCCAATAAAATTATAACGACTATAAACAACTAGTTTTTAATATATATATATATATATATATATATCTTTTCAAATTGTAATTCTTACAAGGAAATCTAAACATATATCATATACAAGTTATTTTAAGAGCAAAACAACTTCACAATTATCAATTCTTACTCATACTCATATTTGTGCAATCAAATTTTTATAATATTGCATAAAAATGTACATTTATATTCTCACAATACTTTAAAACTTTTTAGTCTCTTAAATGTTATCTAATAAGATATAAAAATATTTAGATTTTTAGTTTTAAAATTCACTTTGCTGAGAAAGTAACATTTATAAATCCTTGAGAGTTTGGGAAAACTTCTTGGCATTAATGATGTATTGCCATGAAAAAAAAATCTTGAAAAGAAAACATGTTCCAATGATGTGAAAAGCTCGATGTAAATTTGTCAAGTAATAATTCTATATTTTAATTTGGACTGATAAATAAATACAATATTTAAATACAATTTGATACTCGAGATGCTGATGTAGTCTTCTTAAACTACATTATTAAAAACCAAGTTTATAATTTATTTTTCTTATCTTTTATTTTAACTACTTTAATTATATTTAATTATATTTGTGTAAAAGTAAAAAAGTGAACTCATGTAGAAAAGACACTATTTTTCCAGCATCAAATGTAAAATGGTTATTCAGTCCGCCCTCTTCTATATAAAGGCTGTCTGCCAGTATCACCCGCATGTGACAAATCACAACTTCTTAACAGAAATAACCGCTCTTGCAAACCACAAATTTGGCGCTTCTCTCTCATAGAATACCCCCCCCCCCAAAGCAAGAACAGTACAGTGCATCAATGGCTGTGGAAGATAACACTCAAATTGAGCTTGAAAGTAAGATGCTATTTTCAGAATTGGATCATTTCATTGCAAAATCACAAGAAAAGAGTGATCGCTGCTCCAAAGAAATCATTGCTGCCAAGTCCTTCAAGATAGAAATTGAAGCATCAGTTATCACAAGAAACAATCTTGATCAACAAGTAAGGGCCAAGATTGATAAAGCAAGGCAATGGCTGAATCAGAAGATGGATGAATTCAAGACAAAAGAAGGTAGCCATGAGGATATAGGGCTGATTGCTGCATCGCCGATTTCAAGCAACTCCAAGCTGAATTTCTTTCAGTGCTTGCCTTCTGATCCGGAAGCAATGGCTGCAGACCACCGTAAGTCTAGTCTTCAAGGAGGCACTGAGCAACTGATGAGTACTGCTCTTGGCATTTCGGAGGATACATTGCCTGGTTCTTGGAATCCCTTACCTGAGGAAATTGAGCGGGTCAAGGCTTCTGTACGTGAAGGCTTGGACAAGGCCAGGTAGTTCCTTGTATTTCTTGAATCTTGTAAAAATCTTGTATATTTTTACTAGAGCAATAATTAATTTGCATTAAAAAAAATAACAGGGAACGTTCATTCGTTTATAAAGAAGCCTTGTGCGATTTGGATAAGTTTTTGTCAAAAAGTTTACCATCAAAGACAACTGATATTGATGAATCCAAGAAAGAAGACAATGGGAATGCAATTGGTCATTCTGGAGAACAAGTTATGGCTGAAGAAGATTACACTCAAATTGATCCAGAAATCTATAATCTAGTTAAGAAACTAGATGAGTGCATTGCAAAGATTGATCAAAAGAGGCAGGTTTTAGAGAATACAATTGAGTCAGAAATCGAAGCACTCAAGAAAGATCAAAATGAAACCAGGGAACTAAGGTTGAATCTTCTTCACGAATCTGGTGCTACGAGCAGCAACATTGAAGCTGGAAGCCGGAAGATTGCTAATGTGAAGCAATGGCTGAATCAGAAGGCACTGATCAGTGGTGACACTAGTGGAGACCATGATCAGGGGTATGTGTATTTTCTCTTAAACAATGATTGTTTACCTTGAATTATATTAAAGATCATAATATTTTCTGTCTTTTCTATGTTTCCAGCAATAATTACTCTGTGCTTATTGTTCATGATGATCGTGATGCTCGAGACATCATTTGGAGATACGTGATGGTAGTTGGGACAGAAAGGCAGTTTACATTGGAATTTCAAGAGGCGAAGAATGGGAAAGAAGCTGTTTATCTTCATCTTGCTGGGGCTTCTTTTGATCTCATTATTATGGACGATCAAATGCCCGTCATGACTGGAATACAGGTATATGTCTTTTGACCAGCTTCAACTTATTAATGTTTTTCAAAACCTCAACTGTAAGTCTGCAAAATCTGATCTTGATCTTGATGAAATACAAAGGAACTCAATGAAATTGAAAGTTGATCCATCATGATTCTGAGGCCATTTTGGTCTAGTCTTGAAGCATAAAATTGTAAATTTCGTTTCCTGTATAAACACTTCAACTGCCAATTAATGTCATGATATACATTTTATATGATATTTACATCTGTCCCTGATCATATACATCTATGTCAGGCAACACAGCTGTTACGTAAGATGGGTGTTAAGAGTCAGATTATAGGTTTCGCTTCTGAGTCTGTTCAACAAGCTTTTATCGACGCTGGCGCCAACGAATGCCTTCAAATGCCACTGGATACCGAATAGATCACTGCATTCCCTAATTCCAACAAGCAAAGAAGGGCTGCATCACAAGCTTGAGAGTATCTGAGTCTCCTTGGTCTGTGTTGGTTTTTTTTTTTTCCTTTGTCCTTTGATGTAGAGATGAACTCCGTGGATAAAGTTTCTGACTACCTTGTGATTCTAAAAGAGAAAATAGTTGTAAAAACTAATAATCGCTGTGCTTCAAGATGAATATGGTCCATATGGAAGTGTTGCTTGCAAAAGCATAGTAAATGGAATGGAATGGTAGAAATTGTTAGAACTTGTTTTCACGTTTTTGTTCTGATGTTGATCATTCAGCTTCGTAATTGGTCATTGCATGCTTAGATTTAGGCATTGTGATCATTCAGCTTCTTAATTGGTCATTGCATGCTTAAATTTTTTTACTGAAATGAAATTAAATTAGTCCCACATTTGTTCTACGCTCTGCAAAACTTAACCATGGGTTATTCCAATATTTGGTTCTATGTTCCAAGGATGATTCTGTCGTGTGCTTCTTCTTTCCATGTATATTGTCATAGTTCTGGCTTAAAAGGTGGTTTATCTGTTTTGCTATTAATATATATTGAGGTCCCACTTATTTTCTTTTCTTTGGCTATCACTAGATCAACTATCACTCGGTTTATTTTGAAATCCAGCCTCGTCAAAAAACCTAGTCAACAAATCATCATTTTAACTTATCGGGCTCAACTTGATTAAATAACATTGCCAAAAAATGACTAGTAACTTCTCTATTCTTCCTCCTTGGGGTTTGGTTTTGGCAAAAATGACATTATTGACTTGTGAGTCCATGGTGTTTATATGTAGCCAAAGAAGAGAACTAACTGAGTTCATTCTTCATTAGACAAGAAAAAAACAAAATTTACAAATCACAAAACGCGATTTCAACTGTAAAAACATGACAGTACCTCTTTTATATAACGTTTTCTACCGAGCATCACCAGCATGCGAGGTGGAATGTTGTGATTTAACTTCAAGAGAAGTCTTCCGATCCTCAAAAGACCAGCGGGTTTCCGAGGATTTCGACGCTGACCCAAATATACAGTTCCTTTTCAGCATTTTCCTTCCCTGTCTTCTTTCAATATTTTGTACCTCTCGAGGAATTGCTTCCGCAATGACTCTCAGTGATGATTGCCAGCTCCTTTATGGAAATTTTCTTGGTTTCATAGTATAGCTGCAGAAACACATCCATTCCACTTTCATAATAAAACTGAAAGAGTGTGGTGAGAACTGAGAGGACATAGGGAAATGAGGCTTTTAGAAATTTTACCTTCTCTGTTTCTCTGTTATGAGCTTTGTTGGTTTCACAATTGAGTTGCCTCTTCACATAAAATGCTTATTTATGTTCTTCAGCTTCATTGGTGAAAGGCATTTTTCCTGCATCAAATGTAAAAAGTTTATCCACATACAAGCATAAGGAGAATATATGTCCATAATCTACAACTTCTTAACAGAAACAACCGCTTTTGTAAGCCACAAATTTGGTGCTTCTCTCTCATAGAATACTCATTCAGCCCCCTCTCTCACTCCCAAAGCAAGAACAATGGCTCACAAAGATAACACTCAAATTGATATTGAAAGTACGATGCTATTTTCAGAATTGGATCATTTCATTGCAAAATCACTAGAAAAGAGTGATGGCGGCTCCAAAGAAATCATCGCTGCCAAGTCCTTTAAGGTAGAAATTGAAGCATCAATTATTGCAAGAAAAAATCTTGATCAAGAAGTAAGGGCAAAGATTGATAAAGCAAGGCAATGGCTGAGTCAGAAGATGGATGAATTCACGACAGAAGAAGATAGTCAAGAGAAAAAAGGGCTCATTGTTTCAATGCCGATTTCAAGCGATTCCAATCTAACAAGAAGCAGCTCTCGAGTAGCCAGTGGAGAAGCGCTGAATTTCTTTCAGTGCTTGCCTTCTGATCCTGAAGCAATGGCTGCAGACCACCATATGTCTTGTCTTCTAGGATGCTTTGAGCAACTGATGAATACTGTTCTTGGCGTGTCTGCTGAAATTGAGAGAATCAAGGCTGGTGTAAGTGCAGGCTTGGAAAAGGCCAGGTAGTTCTTTGGATTTATTAAATCTTGTACATTATTGTACATTTCTAATAGTGAAATAATTTAGTTGCATAAAAAATAACAGGGAAAGTTCAATCGTTTTTAAAGAGGCCTTATCCGAATTTGATGAGTTTTCCCCAAATAGTTTACCATCAAAGACAACTGATATTGATGAATCCAACAAAGAAGACGACAATAGGAATGCATCTGATCATTCTGGAGAACAAGGAAAGGAACACGCTTTGCCTAGTAAGAAGCAAGATGGTGGAGATGCAGAAGAAGACAATAGGAATGCATCTGATCATCCTGGAGAACGAGGAAATGAACACGCTTTGCCTAGTAAGGAGCAAGATGGCGGAGATGCAGAAGAAGACAATAGGAATGCATCTGATCATTCCGGAGAACAAGGAAAGGAACACGCTTTGCCTAGTAAGAAGCAAGATGACGGAGAAGCAGAAGAAGACAATATGAAGGCATCTGATCATCCTGGGGAACAAGGAAATGAACACGCTTTGCCTAGTAAGAAGCAAGAAGGTGGAGATGCAGAAGAAGACAATAGGAATGCACTTGATCACTCTGCGAAACAAGGAAAGGAACAAGCTTTGCTTAGCAAGAAGCAAGATGGTGGAGATGCAGAAGAGTATGCATTAAAATTTTTACTACGTCTTTTGTTTAGTTTCGGGTCCTATTTGAGCTTCTTTTGTTAGTAGTTTTTTTTCTTTTTTCTTTTTCCAGAGCAGAAAAGAACTAACTTGTTCACTTTGTTCCACATATTCTTCTTATAAATTTCGCACTCTATATATGGACTTCAGAAATGTTTGTCTTTTGTTGACGGAGTAGAAATGTCTTTCTCACCCTCTCTCTATCTCTCAGAATCACGAAGCCATCAATTCCTTCATCAATGGCTGACGAAGATAACACTCAAATTGACCAAGAAATTCAGAATCTTGTTAAGAAACTAGATGTGTGCATTGCAAAGTTTGATCAAAAGAGGCAGGTTTTAGAGAAAGCAATTGAGTCAGAAACCGAAGCACTCAAGAAAGATCAAAATGAAACCAGGGAACTAAGGTTGAATCTTCTTCACGAATCTGGTGCTACGAGCAGCAACATTGAAGCTGGAAGCCGGAAGATTGCTAATGTGAAGCAATGGCTGAATCAGAAGGCACTGATCAGTAGTGACACTAGTGGAGAACATGATCAGGGGCATGTGTATTTTCTCTTAAATAATGATTGTGTACCTTGAATTATATTAGAAGTCATAATATTTTCTGTCTTTTCTATGTTTCCAGCAATAATTACTCTGTGCTCGTTGTTGATGATGATCGTGATGCTCGAGACACCATTCAGAGATACACGATGCCAGTAGGGACAGAAAAGCATCGTGCAATGGAATTTCAAGAGGCGAAGAATGGGAAAGAAGCTGTTTATCTTCATCTTGCTGGGGCTTCTTTTGATCTCATTATTATGGACGATCAAATGCCCATCATGACTGGAATTCAGGTATATATTTTTTGATCAGCTTCAACTTATTAATGTTTTTAAAAACCCCATCCACATTATGATCATAATATAATGATAGTTTTTATGAACCACTAACTTGGTATAGTGAAAAGGAAACAACTATCAGTCTGCAAAATCTTGATGAAATACAAAGGAACTCAATGAAATTGAAAGTTGATCCATCGTGATTCTGAGGCCATTTTGGTTTAGTCTTGAAGCATAAAATTGTAAATTTCGTTTCCTGTATAAAAACTTCAACTGCCAATTAATGTCGTGATATACATTTTATATGATATTTACATCATCTCCTGATCATATACATTATGTCAGGCAACACAGCTGTTACGTAAGATGGGTGTTAAGAGTCAGATTGTAGGTGTCACTTCTGAGTCTGACCAACAAGCTTTCATCGACGCTGGCCTCAACACCTGCATTCGGAAGCCACGGAGTCTTGCATAGATCACTGCATTCCAACAAGCGAAGAAGGACTAATAGATCACAAGCTTGAGACTTTCTGGGTCTCCTTGGTCTGTGTTAGGTCTTTTTTTCATGGTCCTTTGATTTAGAGTTGAACTCTACGGATAAAGTTGTAAAAACGAATAATATCTGCGCTTCAAGTTGAATAAGGAAGTGTTGCTTGCAATAGCTTAAGCATAAAAAGGCTGCTAACACGTTCGCCTTCAGGTTTCTACACACCTCGTTTTGCGAAGCGTTAGCATACTTGATAACACGTACATAATTTTTCTTTTTACCAACGTTATTTTAGATGTCTTTGCCCCCTTGAGAAAAGGTCAGCAAGGCATCGGCCAGCACAATTCTCCACGAGATGTCATTCAGTAAAATGAGGCAGCAAACTATCAAAATATCAAAGATTAATGAGTTATAAAGAAACTGGTAATGTTCTAATTTTTTTGAAAATTAGAGTTACGAAAAAACTGGAATTAATTCAAATGCACAGAGGGGACATTATACAAGGCATCTCAAACAATCATGTCAACAAAAGCATCACCTACCATGACAGAATTTATTAATCATCTGTTCACATGAACAAGCTCCTATGATCAACTAGCAAATAACGAAAGCATCTAGTACAACAGAAAGTAGAGCTTAGAATGGAAACATGATTTTTTATTAAATAAGGGAAAGGCTGAAAGAACTCTAAAGTCATCAGTCTTTTCCGGTATTGAGTTTAATTTGAAACAATTGACTGATATCAAGGTAATGGCAATATACAAAACAGATGGCCCTAACCATGATTCTGGACGACTGCAAACCTTTTGCTTGCACATGGCACATGGCCAAATGTAATGTATGATGGGCATGTTGATCAGTCCACAAACACCTTACAAGGACGACTCCCAGTTCTGGTTTATCTGGTTTGCTGTTAATATTGTGGTCAGATGAATTTACTAATTATGAGTTCCAATAATGTAGCTTTAAGGCGATCTCTTAAAGAATAAACCACAACAATACGATACAGCTTGTTAAAAGGGCAGCAACTGTAGGTATGTGAGTGTCATTGTGAAAGCTGCAGAAACTTATCTGTATTCATTCAGATTAGAGAGCTTAACGAAGAAGATGTTGTTGCTCTTCATGCTTCTTTAGGTTACATTCAAAGATGTATACATCGACCTGCTTGCTAATATTCTAACTCTTAAGAATTATTTCATGGAAGGTGTCCGTTTTTTCTCATTTCTATGCTATGAACATGCATGTTCTTTTTTACTTATTCACATCTACTTCTTCAATCATAATTTCCTGATAGGCAACAACACAGTTTTTGCTATCTTATGTTCCTCGTAATTGGCATGGTTCCAGTTTTGATATTCAACATGGGATTCATAGAAGGAAACATGGGAGAATGAGGCTTCTGTTGCATTTAAATTTCTGCTATCCATTTGTTGAAAATAATACTGATGATCATAACCTAGCCATAAGTCTTGTGAGAACCTCGATTCCTTCTTAGCCTGTATACGTATTCGGCCTGCTTTGTCTGGGCTACAAAACAACCCCTTGCAGCTTTAACATTAGCTTGTCCGCTTCCTAATGAAACAAAGAATCCTTCTTAGTTTGTACTAGATCCGTGGGCCAAGACATGCTGCGGGCCTATCAAATTTTTTCCTAATATAAAAAAA